>OGNI01000024.1_pt1 | contig 105688 bp, 94 predicted proteins | sample 1573421 | NCBI WGS metagenome assembly OGNI01 (sample SAMEA2581928, study PRJEB24529) | metagenome | biome: Human gut stool | place: China | collected 2011
ATTAAACAGAAATAACTGTTTAATTTTCAATTAGATAGAGATTGTATGATGTTTCGCAGTGTATGTGGTTACTTCTGCCGTTATCCCTAGTTCTTTAGCAAAGGCTCTCAATTCAGTATTTACTTGATGGCAGATTTTATGTACTCTGTTACTTTTTTGCATAGGTGTTATGTGTCGTTTGCAATGTAGAATGGGAAACAGATATTCTGCTTCCTGTTGATAAGTGGAATATTTTGCGATTATTGTTGAGGCTTCTTTTGATAATAGGAGATTGATATTGCCATGTGTTTTTTGTCGCTGGTAAATCAATCTGTCCTCAACAATGTTTTGACGCGTTAAGTTAGCAATATCCACAAACGAGATTCCTCCACATAAATAGGAGAAAGAAAACAAATCGTGAGTAAGTTGTCTAAGTTTACCTTGATTTGTACAATCTGCATTTATAATTTTCAGAATATCATTTTTGGATAAGGCTCTTTTAATAGTTTTGGTGTTGAAGTGGCTTAGTTTGTATTCAATGAACGGGTTCTTTTCACGTGCCACTATCTTTGCTTCTATTGCTTTATTATAGGTAGCTCGTAAAGTTCGGAACTGATAACTAAGAGTTGTATCTTTATTCCCCTTACTTCGCATCCAGTCTTCAAATTTCTTACAGAAAGGAACATCTATGTGGCTGAAAGTATAATTCAACTTTTCGCCTTTATTGAAATTACGCAGGGTGTTATATGAGTTTAGGTAAGCATAGCTATTACCAATTCTACCTTTCTGCTTTAAATCTTCGATTAGAGATAGGTAGAACTCTTCCACTGTTTGAGCTTTTATATTTGATTTATTCTCAGAAAGTAATGAAGTAGCTGTAAATTCTTCTTCTTTTGAAATTTTCTCTATGATTTTAGTTTGATATTCTGATTTTACTTTTAGAATAATGCTTTGTATTAATTCTCTATTGGGACATTTGGGTTTTGGCTCTCCTTTTATAAAATCCCAATGTTTAGGATTAACAGATATTCCTAAACTTTTCATTACTCTTTTTCTGTCCTGTGTAATTCTTAACATTAATGGGTGTTCGCCATTAGCGAGTGTTTTGCTTTTGAAGCAAATCACTGAAATTGTTACGCTCATAATTTTACGGTTTACACAGCGGTTTACACAACAATTACTATATGTTATGCTTTAGGACATATAAGCGTAAACTATATAAAAACAAAAAAGCATCGATAATCATCAGATTATCAATGCTTTCTACCAGTCGGGGTGACTGGATTCTATTATTATAGGTTCAGCGATGTATCTATTTGATTATCAATTACTATTTTGCTTTATATATTGTATATTTAAGGGCATTTTGTCCCGTATTTGTCCCGTTTCTGGTGATTTAAAAACCTGATAATAACTGATTAATAGTTGCTATCAGGCTTTAATTTCTTTTAATTTGGCTTCAAGCTCATTGATCTGATTCTGTAGAGCTTGGTTTTTCTCTCTCTCTTCATTCAACATCTTTATAAGCAAAGACACATCTTGAGTTGAAGATTCATTTTTCATTTCACCATCTCCTGTTATTAGCCATACAAGATTAATAGAAGGATAATTGCGAGATATGTAACGCAATAAGTCTGCGGCTATGTATTCTTTCATCTGTCGTATATATTCGCGACTCATTCCGCTCTCTTCTGATAATTTGTTAGGGGAAATGCCTAATTCTGAGCATATTTTGAGCATTCTTTCCTTTAATTCGGTATTTACTTTTTTTGTTCTCATTACGTTATAATATGTTAATGCGATATATTTACCGCAATAAAACTTTGAAATGCGATAAATATCACGCATATTTGCGTTACGAAAGTTTTCTGACGTGACGAAAATAACAAAAAAAGATTCAGTTGCGTCTATTATTAACTAAAATCTTAAAAAAATGGTATTTACTGACATCAAATCCCAACCGAATGAGAGAGCTCGTCTGGTGAAGCTGCTCATGGAAAAAACACAGACTTCTGAATCTGTGGTGTATAGGTGGCTGTCTGGACAGATTACACCGCCACCGATAAAGCAAAAAATTATTGCAGAAGTATTAAACCGACCCATTGAAGAATTATTCCCTAAGCCATGATTGATCTTGCAAATATCGAATTCTATAGCACTCCAGATGGTGATGTTATGGTGAAGCCACTGGATGGTTCTGTCAAGGTGCTGAAGCAAAACGACAGTGAGCTGATTGCTGCTATACTTCAGCTAATTAATGACAGATATCCTAAGGCTTATTCAGCCTTATGTAAATTCTACTCTCGATCTTCAATGAATAATTCATATTACACTTATATGATTGTACATCGATTTTGCAGGTGTAATTTCGGATCATTAGATACACTTCAATTAGACATTGATCAGAAAGGGAATTTTCATCTTGAGCAAGTTGCTTGTCCTCTACGGAATACCGCTGATTGTAAATTATGTGGTGTTGTTTGTTCGCCGGAACTTGATACACGATTACGTCGACAAGAACTTAATATACTTGAACTCATAGCTTCAGGCTATACAAATCAACAAATTGCTGACCTGTTTCATATCTCTATTTTTACGGTTATTCGCCATCGAAACAATATGAGAGCACGATTAGGTCTGAATAATACGGCTGCATTAGTTGCATATTATAATTCAATTAAATCTATTTAAACATCCTGCTATGACTAATGATAATGACTCCTTAAAAATAAAAGCTGATTTAGATAAAAATCCTGCTGGTACGGAAGCTAAAATTGCTCACCACCGACACATTGAACGGCATGGCCGATATGTTGCTATTCCTGGCGATAAAAGCCATACTCGAATATTTGTACGGGACGGTGAAAATCCTGAAAAAAGGATTTCTGCATATCTCGAAAAAATAAATAACAGAACAAAGATGTGGAATTAAAAACGAACATAAAGAAAAAAGTAAAGCATATGAAAAAACAAGATTTTATAAAAAAATTCCCGGATGTTAAAGTTCAGCAATTTGAAACATATAAAATTCTGAGTAAAAGAGATATAATGAAAACTGTAGAAGAAGCGATGTCATCCTTGAACATGGGATTGATTGCCTATGAATCTTCAGGTAAGAAAATCAAATGCTATACTAGCGACAAGATGAAAGCTGCATTGGATAAACTGGTAAAAGGGGCAAAGGTTATAGATCCAAACACTCATGAAGAGGGTATAATAACCTCAGATAAACCATTCCTGATGTGTGGTGAGTTTTGTGTAGATGTTAATTTCCCAAGTAGTTCAGGAGCTTATAGCTGCGAATATTTTATCGATTAACGTTATGGAAAAAATATCTTTTTTTTGTTTGAATAGAATTGCTAATCCGTTAAAGAAAAAAATCGAAACGAAATTTTCTGAAAAGGTATTACGGTTTATAAGCATTGAGGATGTACCTAAGCATGATGGTGTAGTAAAATTTACTGTTGAATATGCACTCCCTGAAGCTCTTATTTGTCTGGGAGAAGAAAAAATGTTTATTGATATAACAGAATAGATGAAAAGATATAGAATAAACGAGTCGTTTCGCTTCCATGAGGACTTTCATCGATTTTTCCCAGATATAAGTATGGAAGACATTAGAGATAGCCTTCTTACTGTCATTAATGGACATATAACTATTGATATAACTCAATTTGGACGACAGATAGAAAAGCTTTATCCTGAAGAGTGGAATAGAATGTCTATTACAGAAATAGTAATTAAACATTACGGTAAGGAAGCTGATGATTTTTTAAATGTGATAATATGATATACGGATATTTGAGAGTTTCGTCAGATGAACAAGATGTAAACTCGCAGCGGCAAGGTGTAGAACAGTTTGCTACTGATCATGGTTGGCGCATAGATAACTACATTACTGATGAAGGTGTAAGTGGTGGTAAAGATCCAGATAAGCGCAACCTCGGTCCGCTTCTGAAACAGATCAAAAAAGGTGATGTGATAATATGTAGTGAAATAAGTCGTCTTGGACGTGACCTATACATGGTTATGGATATTCTTCATTTCTGTATGGAACAGGGATGTATAATCTATACTGTTAAGGATAAATTTGTTCTCGGTGACGATATTCAAAGCAAGGTGCTTGCTTTTGCGTTTGGCCTTTCTGCTGAAATCGAACGTCAGATGATACGACAACGAACGAAAGAAGGTTTAAGACTCCGGATGAAAATGGGTGTCCTTTGCGGCCGACCAATGGGAAGTCTTTCTGAAAGTGTAAAACTGGATGCTGTAAAAGAGAAGGTTATTGAACAGTTCAGATGGGGTGTACCCATACGAAGGATAGCTGTAAATTTTGACGTTGACAGAAACACAATAGCTCGAACGCTTGGCCGGTGGGGAGTAGTCGAAACTAAAGAATGGATTAAAGGTGAACGCGAATATAGACGTGAGCAGAATAGACGTTATAAAGACGAGAACTACAAAGTTGTTAATATTGATCGTAATAAGTGTCGCGGTTTAATATTTTCTGATCTTACTATACCTGAAATAGCTGAACACTTTCCAGAATATTCCTATGAGCAGATTTATGACACAATTCTGTGTGATATCGAATTTAATCCTCTATACAGGATACATGGTCAACTCAAACTTAAAAATAAAAAAAGGAGATAAAGACATATGAAAATAAGACAAGCAAATAAAATAGTCAAGAGAATTTTTAAGGTAACTGTATTAGGCCCAGTTTCACCATTCTCTCCTAATTGGTTCAAAGTTAATTATCAAAAAAAAGATTGTAAATGTTATTCTAAAAACCAGAGGCATGCTGCTATTCGTAAAGTTTGCCGATATGCGTCATCAAGTGATGCTGCGAGAAGACTGATAGACCTTGATAATAATTAGAAAAATGGAGGATTAATCTATGCCATGTAACTGTTTTGAAAACGCTCAGAAAAAAGTAAGAGAAATCACTGGTGATCCACATGCAATAATTCGCAGTGTGTTTACTGATATTAATGGTAAGTTATATCGACTTCCCTCAATAGAGGTTTTATATCATAAGAAAAAAAAGGATGGTTCTTTTTATAGAAATCAAAGCGAAATAGACTTGACATACCAATATTGCCCTTTTTGCGGGAAAAAAATTATAGAAGACGACTTGCCATCTAAAGAATGATAACCATGACAGATCCTACTAAAAATACAAATCCGGAAATATCGGCCGAAATAGCCGGTATCGGTTATCTCTCTCCAAGAGGAGAGGAATTGAAGAAAGTGGCGCGGATGGAACTAGATTTTGTCCGGGAACATATTCAAGGCTACACAGAGAATGAACGAATCTTTATTCTTGATGTGCTATCTAGGGACATATTAGGACTTTTATTGGACAATGATATCTAAAGAAATACCTACTGAATACGACCGTATTTCAGAATTAAACCGAATATTGCGTGCTAAACGCAGATTCTTCATAAAAAAGAAAAGATATGACAAAAAAAAGAGATAATATAAAACTTGATCAATTACACCTGATTAAACGCAGACGGATGCAGAAGTATCATGCTAGAAAAATAATTCGGGCATTTGCTCCATATGCAGCTGAAGCTGGTTTATGGCTAAAAATTACCCGCTTATTTCTATACAATGGCTTGCATGGTCGTGTCAGACTGGAGTTCTATTCAAAGAAATAGTCCTTTTGCAGGTGATTTCTAATTTTTTTCTTTGCAAAAAAAACAAACAGGATATGAGCCAATTTTTCACAAAAGACAATACAGACAGAATAAAAAAAGCTGCTGAGGGACATGTCCTGGAGGTCATAAGGGACTTCCAGGATATGGAAGAACAAAAAGGATATGACTATCGCGGTAAATGTCCTCTTTGCGGTAAACAAACTTTTAATTATAATTCAAAGAAAGAGCTGTACGGTTGCTTCAACAAATGCAACGTGGGCGGTCATGATGCCATCACTTACCTAATGAGGGTACAGAATATGGCATTTAATGAGGCTCTTTCTTATTTGGCTGACCGTTTTCACGTTACGCTTCTGGATAATCCAGTTCCGGAGAAAAAAAAGGCTCAGGCTTTAAAAAAGAACTCGAAAGCATTAAAAGGAGTTGATTCTTCTTCTTATTGTGTTGCAATGCTTCAAGGATCAGGCCTGACATTTGAGGATGTTGCTGCACATATCTATGATTCTTCCACTAACCATACTGTTACTTTGACTCACACCTTCAGCAAGGGTACAGTCAATTCCAAAGGTGATATCGACACAAATGGTGATGATGTCATTATCAAGTATTATGATCTGGAAGGACTGCCAGTGAAATATGAACAGAAAGATGCCAAGGGCAAACCTACCGGTAAAATGCGTGAATATTTCCGCGTCCGTTGGCAATATCCGGAAGAGCATTTGGATAAAGAAGGCAAACCTTTCAAGTACCGTTCACCCTATGGTGGTGGTACTCCGATATACATTCCGGACAAAATCCGTCAACTTTATAAAAAAGGGGAACATTTGAAACGGCTCTTCATCCAGGAAGGAGAAAAGAAGGCCGAAAAAGCATGCAAGCACGGTATGTATTCCTTGGCTATTTCCGGAATCCAGAATATTGCTTGTGGCGGAAGACTTCCTGAAGACCTGATTCGGATCATCGAGAAATGTCATGTCGAGGAGGTCATTTTCATAATGGATTCGGATTGGAACGACCTCTCAACAAATATACGTATCAACGACCAGGTCGAAAAGCGTCCACGTAACTTCTATTATGCAGCTCGTAACTTTCGGGACTATATGGGTTCGCTCCGGAACAGGGAACTGTATGTGGAGATTTATGTAGGCCATGTTCAGAAAAACGAGCAGAATGAAAAAGGAATTGATGATCTGCTGGCTGGTTCCCTTCAGGGTAAGGAACAGGAACTGATGGCCGACTTTGACAAACTGATCAATGAAAAGAACCTGACGGGTAAATATCTTCAGTTGTTTCGCATATCAGCTTATACAGATCATAAGCTGTCTACCCTATGGGGACTGGATTCAGTTAAGCATTTTGCCGAAATGCACAAGGATGTGCTTTCACGCCTTCCGGAGTTCCGGTATGGTTCACACCGGTGGCGTATTAACGAGTCCGGTCAGCTTGAGTCTGCTCAGGCGATTGAATCTGACGAAATGTTTTGGGAGGCTGTTGAAAAATCACGCCGGAGCGGAGATACTTACACAGAGTATGAATTCCGTTATGTACCCAGTCGTAGGTTTCTTCAGAACCGTGGCTTTGGCAGATTCCGGAGGCTGGATGGCTCTTTTCAGTTCATCCGGCTGGAGCAGCCGTTTGTCCGGGTAATTGAAGCTTCTGAAGCTCGAGATTTCCTTTTCGAATTTGCAGAAAATAATTGTAATGAAGCGGTGAATGAAATGCTGTCAAAGGGTGTTACACAGTATGTCGGTCCAGATAAATTATCCCTGCTGCACTTTATTTATCCGGATTTCCTTCATCCGGTTGGTACTGAACAGTTTTTCTATTTTCAAAAGAACTGCTGGCGAGTTACTGAGCATGAAGTTAAAGAATTGGGATATGAATCGATAAGTCATCATGTCTGGGCAGAACAGCGGCGAGATTTCCCGGCGAAATATCTTGGCAGACCGTTAATTACTTTTTCTGGGAACGGTGATACGCTGGACTATTCCATATCTCAAGATGGCAAGAACTGCCATTTTCTTCAATTTCTGATCAATACCAGTAACTTCACATGGCGTAAGAGAGAAGTGGAAATAGAACCGGAGGAGTTTCTCGAAAATCGTAAGCATTTGCTGTCTAAATTATGCGCAATAGGATATATGGCTATGGAGTATAAGGATGTTTCGGTGAATAGAGCTGTTATCGGCATGGACGGAAAGCAGTCTGAAGTAGGCGAATCAAATGGACGATCTGGTAAGTCACTTATTGGAGTCCTGATGAAACATATACTTCCTTCAGCTTACGTTAACGGGAAACGAAAAGATTTGCTGGAGGATCAGTTCGTATGGAATGATGTTGTGGAGAATACGAAGTTAGTATTCATTGATGATGTATTGATGAATTTCAATTTTGAACGCTTATTCCCGAATCTTACCGGTGACTGGACGGTGAACTATAAGGGTGGCCGTCGTATAACCTTCCCTTATGAAACTTCTCCAAAGATATATATTGCGACAAACCATGCTATTCGCGGTGAAGGAGCTTCATTTACCGACCGTCAATGGTTGTTGGGCTTTAGTGATTTTTACAACGACGCGCATAAGCCGATAGATGACTTTGGATGTAACTTCTTTACTGAATGGGACTTCGAACAATGGAACTTATGTTGGAACCTCGTGGCGAATTGTGTGCAATTATACCTTCAATACGGAGTCGTACAAGCACCTCAAGAGCGTTTGATTGAGCGCAGGCTTCGTCAGGAGATCACTGAAGTATTCATTTCCTGGGCAGATGAATACTTTAGTGACGAATCTCATATAAACGCCCGACTGGTTCGTAGGTCACTATATGATGAATACTGCAACTACGATCCGAATATGCGTAAGTATACCAATTCTCCGACTGAGTTTAAAAAAAGATTGCTTAAATATTGCCAGTTCCGTGGTTATATATTCAATCCTCAGAAATTAGATCCGGTGACTGGTAAACCGTGTAAGTTTGATCCTCGTAACGGTAATCCTATCCTGGATGATAAGGCTGGTGGTGTAGAATACTTCACCATTGGGACACCTGATTATTATTCATCTCCGGAATATGCGCAGCAAAAGGCGGCTAACAATAGTGATAGCAGATTATCATTTTAATTGTATACGTATGCTGAATGATTTATCTCGATATAGGCTTAATGCCGATTCTGATTTAGACGAGTATCGTAAGGATCTGCATAAGTTTGTACACTTCCAGGGCGAAGTGTACAACTTATTGGATGGTTTAGCCATAGGCGATACTATTAATGTATGTGACGTTGTTGTTCCAGACAGTCTGGATGTCTTTATCAAGGTAGTATGCAAGTATATACTATTGCATCAACAGGATGATGAATCGAAGTCTAGGATTGAATTTTCTGATGATTATCGTAAGATATACCGTAGACCAGGGTTTGTTAAGCCTAATCACCTTGATAGACACTTCTATTCAAGGAGGTAACACGCCCCCATTTTAATACATTGTAAAGATACGGTTTTTTTAGTTAATATGCAAATAATTAGCTATTTATATGAGTAAGAAAAACAATAAAATTATGGCCTGTGTCAGCTTGGATAATGCTATCCGGTTGAATATGGTCTGTGAGTTGGCCGTTAGGTGCAGACTTGCGGTTATTCGAAGTGATGCTAAGAAAATAATGCAACATTCTATATACGATGTCAACCTTTCAGAAGCATATTATGTGCTGGTAGACGACTTCAATTTCCGTGATAGTCTATCGACAACACAACGGCTATATGAAATGGCTGCTCGAGGTATTGCTGTTATTGTGGGCGTTCGTAAGATCCCACGTGATTTTGAGTTCTTATGCGATATCTATTACCCTGAGAGCCTTTTGTAAACACCAGTCGAAGCATTTGTCGAAAACCATAGTCGAAGCATTTTTTCAGGCGTACAGTACGCACTTAATGTGCACTGTACGCCTGTTCTGTTATTCATCCAGGCTTTTCCCCTCTCACCCCTTTTTTAGAGATATTAAGAATTGGTGTGCAACTGTGCGAGAAAAGCGATTCCGGCTATATAATAATATTCTTTTTTTTATTTTTTTTAAGAGTGTAAAACTACCCTTTAAATATTTAGAAAAATAATAGTACAATCGTGCGAAATGAATTTTTATACATTTAATTTATTGAAATTCAGAATGTTCTATCCGCACTGTTTTTGCACGATTCTGCACTTTTTGTACTTTTTGCGGAAAAACGCACAAAAGTACCAGCGCACTCAATTTTGTACGTATTTTGTACGAAAATAGTACGCTTATAATGTACTGATAATTAATTATATAGATAAATTACTCCTAAGAAAAGTACTCAAGCACGATTTTTATACCTATTCTTATGAAAGGGGGTGTTATTACTTTATTGTTATGCGAGATATTTAACGCATTATTCTTTATCTTTGCAAAAAGCATCTTTATATATGGAAAGACCATTTGTTACAATAGATTTAGCTCCACACTTACAGGACTTTTTGTTTCACGAACTACGGCAGAATCGCAAATCAGGGGAACTTATGGCTGATGGCACACACGATATCGGTCGTATGATACAGTCTATGGTTACTGTAACAGATCGGCCGAGAAAGCAGGAGATAGGTGAAAATCCGCTACGTATTACCCTACCGGTACAAGAGTGGAATCATGCTATATTCAGCGAAAATTTCGTTTATATTCCAGAATGGAAACAGAAACAGTTACGATTATTCATAGAAGCTGAGTTCCGGCTTCGCATTAAGGAATACTTTTTCGTGGGATATGCTAAAGGTTTTCGCCAGGATAAGATTATACAGGCTTTCCTTCATAGTTACAATATCAAGAGAAATGCCATAAACTATGAAACCGTGAAAAAGTATGATTACCGAAATCGCCGTCGAATTACTGCTGAAATAGCTAAGGAACTTCAGTTAAGCCTTTTCCCTTAACTTTATTTCACGAATTAATTCTTAATTGATTTTGTAGCGAATCCTGCAAAACACCTTAAAATTATAAGCAATTATGCAAAACAAAGAAAGTAAACGCGCGTCTATCTGCCAAGTCTATTTTATGGAAATCGCAGAATCTACTGTTACTAATATACCTGGTCTGCCTCAGATTAAGGTTATAGGTGATTGGGCGAAAATAGACTATTCAACGGTAGAATTTGCCGAAGATAAATCTTCAGATGGCAATTCTTATGAGGTTAATCTTTCTATTACCTTTTCTGACTCTTCACTGGAGAAAATGCGGGAGTTGATCGCCTGGCTTGGGATATACATTCTTGTGCGATTAGATTATACCGATGGTACATCCAGAGTAGTCGGTACGGATCAGTTCCCGGTTGTATTATCCTTGTCCGGACAAGGTTCTCCACGTTCTTTGATTTTCTCATATAAGAACCAGCAGCCTGAATTAAGTAAAATATTGTAGTCCTTTTATGCGCATCATTGCTACTATAATTTTGTAACGTTAATTATAATAGTAATATGCACTTATCACATCTATATTCAGCAATTATGCGTGCCCAATGGGCGATTGACTTGCGTGATGTGGAGTCATCGCACCAGATATTGGAGCAAATCATATCCGGTTCCTTCGATAAGTCCTCTGAAGGCACGTTGGCAGACCGTAAACCAATCGAAGGGGAACTCGTCAATAAAAATATGAAGAAGACATCTTCATTTTCCGGTGATCTTCCAGCTGATACCATTGCGATTGTTCCCGTTCATGGTACAATGATGAAGTACGGTACTTATTGTGCGTATGGGACAACCGAGATAGCTAACTTGATCTACGAGGCTGCTGCCAATCCTAATATAGCCGGTATTGTTCTTGACATGGATTCAGGAGGTGGTTGCGTTGATGCTATAGCACCTTTAACGTCAGCTATTGATTATGCGCGTAAGTATGATAAGTCCGTAATAGCTCATTGTGACTTATGTGCATCTGCCAATTATTATGTCGCTATATATTGTGACGAAATAATCGCTTCGAACAGAATATCTTCAGAATTCGGTTCTATTGGTGTTATGATGTCATTTCCAGATTATGCTAAGTACTATGAGATGGAAGGCATTAAAGTTCATACCATCTATTCTGATTTGTCGAACTACAAAAATGCACCTTTGGAAGCAGCTAAACAAGGTAAATATGACTTGATTAAGCGCGAGGAACTGAACCCGTTGGCACAACGGTTCCAGGATGAAGTGGCTTCTAAGAGAGGTGAAAAGTTGGATAAGTCTGTAGAAGGTATTCTCTCTGGACGTATGTTCTACGCTGAAGATGCGTTAAAATACGGACTTATTGATTCTATTGGTGATAAACAGTATGCAATTAACAGGGCTCGTGAACTTAGCAGGGATCATGCGGTTTCGGCCTATTTACAAACCAAAAACATAGAATAAAATGCGAAACAGAAATCTATTACTGACAGTAACCGCTGTCATGTCATTTCTTGGCATATCAGCCTTTGCCAAGGATGCTGACGGGCGTTCCGTCCTTTCTTCAGGTGATCAGCAGAAGCTTACCGAAAAATGGGGAGAGAAGTTTACAGAAGCCTTCGTTAAAGATCTGGCGGAATTGGAAAAAGAAGGGGTATCGGCCGAGGAATCAGTTAAGGGTGTAGCTTCGGAATTCGAGGCTCAGGCGGAGAAGGATGCCGATACAATCACCCAGTTACGTGAGGAGATTAAACAATTGAAGGCTGAAAATGACAAGTTGGCTAAACTTCCTGGTGAAGGAGGGGAAGCTGTTATCGATCAAGCAGGTGGTAAAATGAAAAAAGAGTTTAAGCCTGATATGAGTCTGATTCATAACAAGGCGTATATAGCAGCAGCTACTGGTGATGCGTGGACTGGTGACACAACAGTCGATACGACAGAATTGAAACAGGAATTCGGTAAGTACGTATCTTCTGACAAATTATCTATCTTCCAGAAACTTGTCGGACAAATCTCTTGTACTGCTTACATGTCTACTATCATCACGGATAAGTTCGAAGTTCGTGCTTCTCAGGCTGCTATCGATTCTGTATTGCAGACATTCACTCCACGATTCACACCCAAGGGTAAATCTAAGTTTACTCCTATGACAATCAAGCAATTCCCGATGAAGATTAACGTAGAAATTTATCCTTCAGACATCATTAACGATGTATTGGGTTATCTCTACGATGAATCATTGGAACCAAAGGATATGCCGATTGTTCGTTATATCGTTGAGCAGCTTATCAAACCTAAATTGGATGAAGACCGTGAGCTGGCACTTTGTAAGGGACGTTACAAGGAACCAACTTCATCTGACAGTACTTTTACTCCGAATAAAGCTGAAGAAACCTGTGACGGATTCCTTACTCAGTTGTGTGATTTGAAGAAAAATTCAGATACTGACGTTACATGGTTGCTTGACGGAACAGCTGCACTGGGTGAAGGTGAACAACTGCTGAAGCAGATTGATCAGGCAGTTGACGCGGTAAGCCCGCTGTATAAAAATAAGACCATGTTCATCCATGCAGATCCAGATATCATCACAAAATATGGTCGTGCGTATCGTGATAAGTACCCGACTACTAAGAACGAAGATGGTGAAAAGGTTAAAGTTGATTTTTCTCGCTTTACTTTCGCACCGATAGAAGGTATGCGTGGTACCGGGGCGTTCTTTATTACACCGAAAGAGAATTTTAGACACGTTATGTCGCGTAACCCTCAGAATGTTAATCTGCGTATGACATCTGATGATTATGTTGCTAAGGTGTTGGGTGAATGGAGAGAAGGTACAGGATTCTGGATCAAGGAGGCTATATTCGCATACCTTCCGACTGATTTGGTTGAAGAACTTGCTCCAGCTGATCTGGGCGTTTAATTATAGGAGGTTATATTATGCCTGATACTTTAGTTTCTGTAAAAAGAAGTAGCTCTTCGGCTGGTCGTCCGAAGGGCAAAAAACATTATGTGATTCTTTTTCGATGGGAAGATGTAAAAACCTTTGAGAAAGATACTGATGGTATTACTGTGACTGCTTTTAAATTCGCGGAAGGGAAAAAGCCTATTGCAGTATATGGTACATCCAGTACCATTAAATCTTGGGATATTTTGACCGGATCTGCTGATGCTAAGGGGTATTTGCATCATACAGCATGGGAATCTCCAGGTGATACTAAGGAAATGGCAGCTTGCCGAAATACTATTGTGAATGAAGATCTAGGCTCTATCGTTATTAATTGCGGTAATGAAGACGCTAAAATCGCTGGTACACCTTGTACCCCGCTTGTATTTAGTTCAGACGAAGGTCAGGACGATAAGGAAGCTTGCAAGAATGTTATTGAACTTGCTTCTGAAATCCCGACAACCCCATTAGGACGTATTCCGCTGAACTTAATCCCTCAGACAGGTGATCCGGACATTGACGGCTACTTAGGTTTAACAGCGGCAGCTGCCGCCTCATTAGAAGAAGGTGTATGACAAAAAAAACTGATAAACAAGAACAGGCTGCTCTAGTTGAGCAGCCTGAAAATGAAAATATGGGTGCTTTGGATATTGCATCCGAAAATAGCTCTGATAGTACAGATACCACATCACAAGTTCCATCACCTTCAGTTGAAATATCAACTAAAGGTGATGCCGAGAATGTGATTACTGAGGATGCAAATCCTTATTATTCCGTCGTGATTCCCTTTTTTAAAGCGAAACACCGGGAAGAAGAGGTATTGAAGGTTATTGATTCTTGTACTAAATACCTGCATGAAGATATTCGCTTTGTGACAATTGGTGACCAGATAGATTATACAAAGGATATGCCTATAGAGCATATTGAATACAAAGATGCTGAAGGTAGCCAGTTGGATATTCTTGAAGTATTGAAGCTGGCCGTAATATCTGAGTCTGTTACAGATAAATTCATCCTGATTGAACCTGGTTCATATCTGATAGATTATGTTAACTTGTGTCATATCGGGTTGTTTAAACATTTTGGTATTCTCAATCCCAATCGTTACACCGGTGATGAAGCGGTTATGATGAAAAATACTGCTGCTTTGCTACGTGATAAACTACAGCTTGCAGCGTATGATTACAATACGCATTGCCCGGTTTTATTGGAGAAAGAAAAGCTGACAGACATTCTTGAAAATTGTCCGGATATCCTTTCTGGTAAGTATCACTTTCTCACCGTTTATGGGTGTGCGTATGCAGTACATCCAATTCGCTTGGACTACCATACGGACGGCTGGATCCTTCCGGTTGTTTCACAGAAGCCTGATCCCAAAACGGTTAAGCGCTTTATCTCAGATAAATGTTTTCTCTACCTGAAACATTTTCAGGAAAATGTAAATATTTTGACTCCGTTCCTGGATATTGAGTAACATGAAACAAACAATTCTCACCTGGTTACGTGCAGGTGCGAACGCCGAAGAGGGTGTGCAGCTTCTGACTGAGGCGGGCGCACCCTCTTTAACTTTACGACTGGTCAAGACAAATCCGGTGGCAAATCGCCGTCTGATGATTGACTGGTTGTGTAAGAAGTATGGCATTGATGAAGACTATACCTATGTTGCTACGGCACAGGTTGTGCTGTTTTCTGAGCGGAAACCTCTTTCATTCCGTGATGAATTTCCCTTCCTGAATGATCCGAAATGCCCGCCTGAACTCGAGGCACTGGCGTCACGTAAATTTGCCAGATATCACAATTATGTAAACTTGCATAAAAAATTACGTGATTGTACCTCTACCGAACAGTGTGCTAAAGTATCTCGTGAACTGATTAACTCATATCTCGAGAACCGGATGATATGGGAGGAACTGAATTACTACCAGCAGCATGGTTCTATCCTTGGGAAGCATCCGATTTTCGCAGCATTCCACCGTCGTAAGGAACTGTTGACCTTGAATGTCAAGCAGCTGATGATCCGCCAGAAGAGGTTGAAAAATAATATCTGGCGCGTACAGGATGAGCTTGCTAAACGTGATAAACCACACCTCGAGCTGGAGCGGTTAGCACGATTACAAGCCTACCAGTCAGAACTGGCTGAAATAAATCGGTTACTAGGTGATGAATAAGTATTTCAATTTGGACGAATTGTTTGCAGAGGTCAGGCAGTCACGACTGTACTCTCAGAGGTTTGAAAACATTCTTTGCTTCAAACTCAATAACCTTCGGGAATTGTGCGGCCGCCTTCCGGATAATAATGAAGCCTTTTTCATTGAAACCCGGAAAAGTTTTACCGCCTTCACTTTTATCGTTTACTTGATTCGCCATGCAGGATATGTTCGACACATCTATGTAGCCACTTATTCCACCAATGAACGAATAATCAATGCCTTGTTAAGATATAAGGATAAAGGCTTGATTGGCTCCGTACATCTTCATGTGTCCGAAACACTCAAGTTCCGTATGCCGCTGATCTTTGCAAGACTAAAGCAGCTGCATAACGAGGGTATCATTACGTTAACCTATGGCTGGACACACAAGAAGGTTACATGCCTGGACACGGATTCTGGATGCTATGTGGTGGAAGGTTCCGGAAACTACGGCGAAAATGCCCTCGAGGAACAGTATGTTTTTTTAAAATCCCAAAAAGTATATGAATTCAGAATCGGTAATAATATGGACAGATAGCAATCGTCCGGAATGGTTTGCCCGAATACCTATTGATGAATATGAGAAGTTAGCTGGTATAGGTTACACACCCCAACAGATAGCTATGTATTATAACATAGAAGTTAACGAATTTATGTTTTACTTCAGCCTGCTGAAATCTCCTCTGAAGTATCATTATGATCGGGGCCAGCTTCTTCAAACAGCTAAGGAAGGTATTTCCATGGCAGATGCAGCAGCTACTGGTGAGAATGTGACACAGGCTCAGAGGTTGGACAAGATGCGCCGTTCCATCGAGTTTAAGAATAATGTTTCCAAGGTTTTTTTTGATGATTTAGATGTTTGAAAAATCTTATTACGAGCAGCTCCAGGACTACATAGAATCCGGCTGCAAATATCAGTTATCCGAAGAAGAACAGAATTATTACAATGCTCTCTTCGCTGTAGTTGGAATAACTCGAAAGTATGGGAAGGACCGTGCTATCTCTATGCTTTTGCACGAGCCATTTAACTGTTCACGCCCTCGTGCCAGGGAAATGTACTACGAAGCTGTGAATCTGTTTTATCTCGATGATACGATTGAGCCGGCTGCACACCGCAATATGATATTTGACAACCTGATGAAAGCTGCACAGACCGTGCTCTTATCATCTTCAGGTGCTAAGGATATGGAGATATACGGTAACTTGCTTACCCAGGCTTGGAAAGTTAAACAATTGGATAAACCCGATAAGGTGAAACGTCAGGAAATCAAGGAAAAAGATATCAAGGTTTATACACTTGATTCAAACTTGATTGGCGTTCCTTCCATTGACCGTAAGGATCTGGCAAATCAAATTGATAAGATACCTGATTTGCCAGAGAAAGAACGTACTCGCCTGAAGAGGGATGCTATGGCCGTAGATATTAATTTTGAAGAGATTATCGATGACACGCAGGAAAAAACTGAAAATTACCGAGGATAGCGTGGAAACACGCTATGCAAACTGGACGGCCCAGATGCTGGCTATCATGATGCCCTGGTCACTGTACTGGGTAGCCGGTCGTGCTTCTGCCAAAACTGTTCAGGTATTGGCGGAAAGAGTACAGGAAGCAGCACAGGATTGTCCGGGCGCTCCCTTTGCGTGGGTGGCTGATACCTACTCCGATCTGCACAAGAATGTGATTCCATCGTTAATTGACGGATTGCAGTTGCTGGGGTGGGAACTGGGTACGCATTACGTGATCAATGAAGCACCTCCTGAAGAATGGAGATTGCGCATGTATAATGTATGCACTGATTGGCGTAATACCATGGTTTTCTTCACGGGATTTAACTTTACGTTTATCTCTCTGGATCGTCTGGCTATTGGTGCTGGACGTTCTTACGTGGGGGTATTCGGTGACGAGGTTAAGTACTTTCCCGAAGAGAAGTTCACCAACTTGCTGAAGGCAGTACGTGGGTTCTATGTCAAGTACGGACAGTCGGTATGGTATCGGTCCAGAACACTGACAACCGATATGCCGAATCCGAACCATCTGGGCGAATACGACTGGATTCTGAAACTGTCGGCTCAGAACAACAAGGAACAGATTATGCTGATGCTTCGGACCGGACTTGTATATAACGACTGTAAGAAGACTTATGTTGCCCACTTGCAGGAGTACCGCGAACTGGTAGAACAACAAAGAACAGACCGCAATCTTCAGGAAAAGGTAGATAAGGCAGCCAAAGCTGTTGAACTGGCTAAGAGGAATATGAAGAGGTGGGAGGAAAGATGGATCAAGACTCGCCGCCGTGTGTCGTTCTTCTTTATTTCATCCAGCTATGTTAATGCCGATATCCTCGGGCTAGACTGGTTCTCTGATGAACTGGCTGAAGGGCTAGAAGGTTTAACCTGCAATATCCTTTCAATCATTCCTAAGATAGAAGCTAACTTACTGTTTTATCCTAATCTGTCTATCCGACACTTTTACGCCGACGGTTACTTGAATAAGATAATTGAAGTTAAGCCGTTGGGCTGGATGGAAGACTGTTCTGCACTTCGCTACCACAACCATAATCTGCCACTCGAGGCGGGTATGGATGCCGGTAATATGCTTTCCCTTGTGATAGGACAACAGCATGGGCGTGAGTACCGCGTACTGAAGGAATTCTATACGTTGCCTCCTGATACTGTACGTGAGTTGGGGGTACAGTTTGTCCGGTACTTTGCGCCCAGACGTACTAAGGTCCTGAAGCTGTATTATGACCGCGCTATGAATAATTACAAGGGCGTGAAAGCGGATATGGCGACACAGATCAAAAATGCTATTGAGTATGATGCTGAAGGGAAAAGTACAGGTTGGAGGGTACAGTTAATGTCTGTAGGACAAGGTAATATCGGTTCTAATCTGGAGTATCGCTTTATGTCCGACCTGTTGAGTGGTAATCTGGCTGGTAAACTGTTCACGCTATTAATAGACCAGTATAATTGTCCTAACCTGAAGGCTGAGATGGAAGTCTGCAAGACCAAGCTGGTAGATGATGGTGGTAGCCAGATAGTGGTTAAGTTAAAGACTGGTGATAAGTTGCCTCGTGAGCGTTTGCCTAAAGAATCTACCAACCTGACAGATGCGCTCAAGTATCTGTTAATGCGTAAGGAGTTCTTACGGATCTGGCAATCTAAGGTGACATCTTATGCCCCTTAATATATATTGACCGTTCGTTAAGGAATGGTTGGATGCACTGCCGTACTACGGTGGTGCATTTTTTTTGTGCCGTGTTGCTGGGGAGGTGGGATTCCGCTTGCGTCACATTTCCCGAGCCGAAAATTAGTTGCAATCGCAACCGCTAGGAGGCGCGCGTCGGGCATCTGTACGACAAAAAACCTAGGGTTTTTCATTCCTATACGGTTTGAAACTTCATTTTCAAGCCGTTTGTTCTGCTGGGCTGATTTTTTAGTGAAAAACTTAGCCCGAAATTTAGCGATGTCGCCCCGTTTTTGCCATGGGAGTGCCCGACAACGCTCCCGAGCTTATAAGGTAGGGACCTTTTTTATGGCTCGGAAGCGTTGTCGGGCATAGTTTGGTAGAAAGACACTCTTTAGTCTTTCTGGCTGGCGATGGCGTTCACGCAGCGGCCCACCCACCCCGTTGCTCTCCCTACCAGTGGTATAGCTAAAGCTATGTATTGTTTGACTGCTCTTCTTTGTCTGCTCTTCGCCAATAATTCGGTATCACTTCCGCTATGGTTTATGCCTTTTGTACCTGCAAAGGTAAATGTTCCGCTTCGTATGCCAAGTTCAGGCGCTGTTCCCGAAAAAATCTCCACCCTCACAGGACTCAGGTAGTATTCAAGGCTATGCTTTTCGTGAAAACTTGTCTTTATACGCTTCGGAACACCTTTGCTGGCAGGTGTAAAAGGCGAAAACAAACCGTAGCGACAGCGAACGGAATAAAAAAAAGCTCAGAGCAGGAAGAGCAGAAAAAAAGGCTCAACTCCCGAGCTCGGCACCAGAATAAATTTTAAGACCATGAAAACCTTTACCGAATCCATGCTAAACCAGTGCAGAAAGTACATGTTCAATTTCTTTGACTATCTGCCGACAAAGTACAAAGCCAGTTCAAGAGATTGGCAGGTGAGAAACTTTGTATGGGCTTTCAAGGATGGGAAATGTGCCGTTTCAGCTGCACAGTTGGTAGCAAAGAAAATCCGTGAGCAGTTCGGAGAAGAAACATGTAACATCGTGTTTGCTTGCATCCCTGCCAGTAGCCAGAGAAAAAATGAAATCCGCTACAAGCAGTTTTCAGAGGAAGTTGCAAGGTTATCAGGTGCAGTCAGTGCATACGACCATATCACGGTAGAAGGTGAACGGCTGGCAATTCATGAGAGCAAATCAGGAAAGCATGTCAATAATGTACAGATAGTCAATTTCGACAAGGAATTTTTTAAGGGAAAGAAAGTTCTAGTTTTTGACGATGTAATTACTCGAGGTTATTCTTACGCTCGTTTTGCTTGTCATCTTGAAACGCTGGGAGCTTCGGTTTTGGGAGGTATGTTTTTAGCAAGAACCTTATTCGTATAACAATTTAATAACCAACATTATGAAAGATTTATTTGAACTTTGTGGAGAGTGCAGACATTTGTCAGATAGTGAAGTAGTCTATCAGTTGACGAACAACAGAGAAACCAGTAAACGAGTTAATGAGATGTTATTGCGTGGCGACAATGTGTCGATAGAAGATGTTTGCCAGCTTTTGACACCGGCACGCAGGGACATGGCTCTCGCCGTGATTGAACTTTACAAACGTATCACAGAACGTAGGAGCAGCAGGGTAATAATCCGGCATAGTGAGGACATTTATAACCTGATGAAACCCTATATGGAAGATTTGGAAGTAGAGGAATGTTGGGCAATTTACTTGAACCAGTCTAACCGTGTTGTTAGAAAACAACGTATCTCTGTAGGAGGCATAACCAGCACACAAGTAGATATAAGAGTCATTTTGCGTGAAGCTCTGAAATGTAACGCTACGTCAATGATACTTTGCCACAATCACCCGTCAGGAAACAGCCGACCCAGTAATGACGATAACCGCCTGACTGAATGTTTAAAAAATGCAGGAAATACTATGAATATAAAATTCTTAGACCATGTCGTTTATGGTGATAAAGAATACTTTAGCTATGAGGATGAAGGACGTTTATAAGGGCTGTAAATGGCTGTAGCAGCGTTTTGGGGAGGTGGGTAGCGTAACAGCCGCCCGCCGCCCGATTTTCCTGTAGGTCACTTCGTTGGCAGAAAAATCGGGCGGCGGGGAATAAGGTTTTGTTTGTTTACGCCTGAATCGGCGATTGTTATACGCAATATGCGAAGCTCTGGTCTTTACTTTTCTTGTTAAATGATATTAATTTGAGTATCATTTATGACTGTTTTCTTTGCTGATGATATTCAAATGAGTATCTTTGTAGTGCTAATCAAGCGAACATTGAAATGAAGTACAACGAATTGGAACGGCTGATTAAAAAAGCCGGGTGCTTTGACACTGGAGAACAACAGAACGGACACCCAGTCTGGGAAAGTCCGAAAACCGGAAAACGATTTCGAATGAGTAATCATGGTAAACAGGAAGTCGCAACCGGTACATTAAAAGCAATTATGAAAGCGGCAGGACTGAAATAAGTCCTGCCATAAAAAAATACAAAATTATGAGAAAAGTATCTGCTATTATTGAAATGGCTTCTGACGGTAACTATAGCATCTATATGGATGCGGATGATATGAACTATCTGGTTACTGCTACAGGCGCAACGTCTAAAGAAGCTATTGAAGATTTCAAAAAGGGGTATGAGGATATTAAATCATCATACGAACGTGATGGAAAGCCTTTTGAAGAAGTCGAATTCGAGTTTAAATATGATATGGCTTCTTTCCTCTCTTATTATACACAGGCTTTTTCTCTTGCCGGATTATCACGAATCACAGGAATTAATAAGAGTCAGTTAAGCCATTATGCGACAGGGCATCGTAAGCCGTCGCGCACTACTATAAATAAAATACAAAAATCTGTACATGAGTTTGCAAATGAATTAAGTCAAGTACATTTCGCTTGATTAACACTTACCGAAATATCTTGACTGATGGGCGGAACTTTTCAAAAGTTCCGCTTTTTTTATTCAAAAATTATTATCTTTGTAATGCCCGAACATTTAACCAGACATGGTTGTTATAACCATAAAATATGAACTCCTTATCAAGATAAATCCGTAGTCAACCGGATTAAGGTGCAGGTTACACCTTTGGGCTATCTTGGTGAGGAGTTCGCCATTTATTACTATGATTCCAGATTATGATGGTATTCCAGACTTACCGAATCCGGAACCTATTGGTCCGGAGCCAGGTACAACTTCTCCAGATTTTGAAATCTTCAGCGAGTAGTTGAAATCAGAAATATAACAGAAGAAGCAATAATACCTGCTATAATTAAAGCTGTCACTATTCCTAAGTAGATAGATAGTAACTTGTATCCTCTCTCTGTCGTATTTTTTTCTTGTTCGCGGTGGTCGCTTAATCTTTTTTGGGCTGAATCATGATAAAATTTAATAATGTCCAAAGATAATATGTTAACAGTTTCTTTCTCTAATATAAATTCATTCATTTTGTGATTGTATTGGTTTTCACAAAGATAGGAATTTCATTATCAATCACAAACCGGATACGCTAAAGGTTTATTTACAAATAAATATTTTCGTTACGAAAGTTTTATATCTTTGCCGTGTATTAACTATTAAACTTATATCATGGAATTCTTCCTTATTATTCTTTTAATTGTTTTTATTTTTCTTGTAGCTAAGTCTATAGATGAAAAAAACAAATCGCATAACAAGCAAGGTTACACCTCTAATCATAACTATGATTTTGAGAATAACGTATATGATAATGAAACAGATAAAATTATTCCTGCTTCTGATGAGCGGAAAAAAAATGATATCATATCGGTGGTCGGCGGTTTCTATCGTTCGTGGGAAGCTAAAAAATGTATCAGGAAATTATATGCTTGTGAAACAGTTTTCCTCAAAGAAGAGCCAGACAATCCTTATGACCCTAATGCTATAATGGTGTTGTCTAAAAGAGGTTTACATATCGGATATATTTCTAAATATAATATTCAGGCAGTGAGAGATAGAATGTTGGAAGGACCTGTCAAGGGGGCTGTATTTGAAACAATGGATAGTAGATATGAATATACGATAACATTGCTACCCATGAATGATGATGAAGAATATAATCATGCTATATATCTTTTCAATGAGCGAAAGAGGATTGAAGAGGATAGTAAAAAATTAAATAGGCTTAGGAGTAAATTAGATTTTTATAATATCATAAGGGTTGCAGTTGATGATTTGGTCCCTCAGAAAAAGTATGCAAGTATTCATAAGATGTTAAAGCCTATATTCGAAGCGGGCATTCAAGATGATACTTGTTACGAACTAATGATATGTTGCTGCCATTATATGGCTGACTATGAATCAGAACTCCAATATATAGATAAATATGTTGAGTCAGGGAAGGTTAAGGATAAGGATTTTATCAATAGGCGTAAATATCAGGTATTGCGTTTGTTAGGTCACCTTGTTAGTAATGACCAAATAGAGAATGAAAAAGCTGGCGTTGAAACTACCATTTTAGAACTGGACTTTTTTAATTGGATTGTATCATTACTCAGTGATGTGGTTGACCCCAATCGCATTGATTTTAGAGATTCGAAAGGCTTGTTTGCGGTGAATCTGGATAGCAATATACGTCGTCCGATTTGCAAATTGTATCTTAATGATCCGGATAAGATGTTCATCGGTCTTATTAATGATGATGGTAGCATCTTGAAAACTCCAATAACAAGAATAGAGGAGTTGGATGATATAAAGGATGATTTACTTATGCCTATACGTAAATTTTTGGACGCTTGAAAATATTTTAACCAATAATGAAAATGAAAGCAAAATACTTAGTTCTTATTCCATTAAGTGCCGTTATGGTTTCTTGTAATAATAACAAAATGGAGCGTAAAATTCAAAGTCTTACATCTGAGATTACTCAACTCAGAGATTCTTTGAATAAGGTAATGCCTGAACTTGAAGGCTACAGAAATAGCCCAGAAAAATTATGCTCAAACATTGATGAGTTGTACAAATCAGGCGATATTTATGAGCTCAAATCTATTAAGAGTAAATTGGAAAAATATCACCCCGAATCCAAGGAATATGCTATGGTGAAAGATTTGGTTTCTAAGTACGAAAAAGAACAACAGGAGAAGGCCGAAGCTGAGAAGAAAGAGCGATTACAAGCTGTAAATAAATTAAGAAAAAAATATGACGACATAAACCATATTACTTGGTATGAAAATCCATATTTTAGACATTATACAAATACTAATTATACATCAATATATATAGGCCAAGATGATAGTAGTATTTGGTTAAGGTTGATGATGTCTTATGAAGGAGAAGATTGGATCTTCTTTGAATCAGCTTATCTTTCGTATGATGGCAACACATTTGATATACCATTTGATAAATATAGAGATAAAAAGACTGAGAATGATACACGAGTATGGGAATGGATAGACGTTCGTGTGAGTGATGATTTACTTGCATTCTTAAGAAAAATGGTTAATGGTAAAAGTGTAAAAATGCGTTTGAGCGGAAAATACACTAACACACGAAAACTTACTAATACAGAAATAAAAGCAATTAAAGATGTGTTATTAGCCTATGATGTATTAGAAGCAGAAATGCATAAAGAAACAAAAGACGAATTAGTAAAATCCCTCAAAGGCGAGTGATAACCTAAACTTATTCTTCCTCTGTACTCTTTAGCCAGTACCGCAGTACTGAAAACATAACTCTAAGGCTCTATAAGAAGCGGAAATCCAAAAAGTTTCCGCTTTTTCTTTTGCCATTTCAAAACAAAAGCATACATTTGCAATGCATTCCATTTGATACAGGCGAGGATGGCTCGCCAATAAACATTGCTGCGGGCATTTTTTATGTCCATAGCTTTGACTATATACCTATAGGGTTCCGACCCCCGTGTGGAGCGTTAATGCGCCCACTGCCTGTATCAGGTGGAATGCAACGGGAAAGCGGAACCTTTCTTGTTTCCTTTCCCGTATTTTTATCAACATATTGTTTCATTTTAAATGCATTCCAAAATGAAAAATCAAATTGCATTGCCTGTTAGCCAGGCAAAAGAAAGCCGTATCTCGTTATGGCTGAATCGTAAAAATGTATTGTTCTCTTCTATCATGGAAGAGAGAGTATCTAACCGTCAGGCTGTGTTTATTTTCCAGGCACAAGTTTCCTTCTGTATTCTTAGCTTTTCTTTTTTCATCCACTGGCTGGCTGCTGTTGCCTGCTTGAACTGGTTTGTTTATTCTCTTTTGCTTTGCCGGAAAGGAGGTTTGCGATGAAACCTTATATCGTCCCGGATCAGGCTGTCGATGTGTTGCAGAACTGGATAGAACAGGATGCAGCAGCTTGTGCCGTAAGAGAACTTGATAAAGTGATTGCTTTCCTGATGAAACTGCATAATGAAGATGCAGACGAAGTGCTGGCACACTTACGTGCAATTTATTTCCTTAAAGGTGAGCTTACCAAATTTATTCCTGAGAAAGGAGGCGAACAATGAAACTTGTATATCAGATTGACACGGAGGGAAGCCTTAACTATGTACTCGCTTTGGTTTATGAGATACGAGCTGAGATGGGTATCTCACCTGAATCAATTACTGTTACTGACGGTAGATCGATAACCTTTGATCTGTCTGATTGGAAAAGGCTTAATAATGGTGATATCTCTGAAGAGGAATACATAACAAGACACCTTGTATCTCAATAAATTGTTGTATCTTTGTTCAGGCTTAGAATTCGATTTTTTTTTTGCAAAATTTTTTTTAGCCTCGCTTCGGCGGGGCTTTTTTTATGTCCTTTTCTCAGGTGTTTTCTGAAGCTATTTTTGCACAAAACAAATTATAACTATGAACAGTCAGGCTTCAGATGATATTAAGCTTCTCTTTATTGAAGAAGAATTGTCACAATTCGGTGAAGAATTATGTGATGCGTTGTCCGATGCCCTTACCAAACAGAAACTGATTGAGTCCGGTTCTCTTCTTGACTCATTGAATTATTCGTCATTTAAGGAAGGGAAGAATCCGGGGCAACGTATGTCTTTTTATTCGTATGGCCGTTGTGTTGATATGGCCGGCTACAAGAGGAATAAGATACAGGTTGACACTAATCGTGAGGTTTGGGATATTCGCTCGAACACCAATAAAAAGAATCGATGGTATGCTCGCAATATGTATGGTGGGCTGAACAGACTGATAAGCCGCGTCATGTATGGATTGTCTGACTATGAGATTGAACGTTTAAAGGGAATTTTAGAAAATCGAATAAAAAATGAATAAGAAAATTGGTAATATCAATTTCGTTGAAACAGCGGTTGGCACTTATGCTATCCGTATGGACTCTTTCCGTGACTCTCTGACACACCTGTTTGGATCAGCAGTAGCTGACTGGGATTGCAGCCCGACAACTGTTGCTGGAGTTCGCATAGTGCCTTGGGGGGCAGATAACAATCTTCCTTCTTCTATTCGTAACCTGCTCGAGAAAAACAATCTTGCACCGGGTATTCTTGCCCGTAAAACCGGATTGTTATACGGTCAGGGACCTATGTTGTACCGTATAGGTATCGAGAACAACGAACGTGTACAGGAATGGACTACAGATCCGGAAGTACAGGCGTGGCTGGATAGCTGGGACTATCGCCGGTTTATCCGTGAATCATTTACCGAATATAACCACCTGAACGGAGTTTTTGTCAAGTATGTTTCCGCAAGATCCGTCAGGGTGGGACGACCGTGGATTCACAGCCTTGAATGTTTGCCTTCAAAAGATTGTCGCTTGTGCTGGCCAGATAACGATGAACGTTATCTCAATGCTGTTACACATATCCTGAATGGTGATTTTGATTTCTATGGTAGCCAGAAGTATATACGATATCCGGTTTTTGACAGACATCAGCCGACAAAACAGGAGATTGCAGTGAAGTATCACTGTTTACGCTCGTTCGGACGAAACATGTACGCGATATCCTCTTTTTTTGGCTCTATGCCCTGGATGCAGGATGCTAACTCTTTACCGGAGATTATCGAATATCTGAATAGGAATATGATTGCGGCTGCCTATGTCGTACATGTACCCGATGAGTATTGGACGAAGAAGTCAGAGCGGTACAAGGCTAAGCATCTCGATGCTACAGATGAACAGATATATCAGCACATGGAATTGGTAAAAGATCAGTTGGCACGTGAGCTGGCTGATGTCATGGCAGGTAAGAACAATGTCGGCAAATTTTTTATGACTACAGACTATGTTGATCCTGTCGATGGCAAGACACACCAGTTCACGATTGAGCCTATTGAGATGAATATTGATAAGTACATCGATGCGCTTACCAAAATTTCACGTATTGCCGACTCGAGTACAACCAGTGGATTAGGTCTTAACCCTTCACTGGCTAACATCATAATCGACGGAAAGGGTGATTCAGGATCTCAGATGCTGTATGCGCTGAAACTCTTTTACGGAGCCGATACACAGATTCCTGAAGATGTTTGTCTGGAAGCCATTAACGATGCGATTCATATCAACTTCCCGGACAAGCAGGATTTATTTCTGGGAATCTATCGAAAAGTGATTAATAAGGAAGATAATGTAACGGCTTCTGATAGAGCCACAAATCAGGTATAATATGAAGAAAAACTTAGAATTTCCGGAATGTTGGGAAGAGGTTCAGCCTGCCGAATTTGCCTATCTGCTAAAATTGCGTATGCTGCTGATCCTTTCACCAAAAGCTATATCTCTGACAGATGTCAAGAGGTTATGGTGTAGATATGTGCTAAGACATCGTGGTTTAAAGTCAAAGAAAAAAGATTATTACCTGTTGGTTAATAATCTGTCTGAAACCTTGGATTGGCAATGGAAGGTTGACGATGAGAATAAGTCTATTGCCCTGACCTTTGACTCAACGGTGAACCTGATTCCTTCATGGTCTGATTTTTGGGGCCCGGCTTCACACGGAGCGGATCTGACTTTTGGCGAATTCCGCTATGCCGTAATTATGATGAACGAATATACTCGGACACAAGACGTAGCCTACCTGTATTCACTATGTGCTATTTTGTACAGACGAAAAAAAGGAGGAAAACGTGTTCCATTTGTTTCGTCTGATTTAGCAAAAATGACGAAAGATATTGCGGGTATGCCGGATTACCTGAAGTGGGGGGTATATTGTTGGTTCGCTTCGTTCTGTTCATTTTTATTCCATGGTACATTCATTCTTGATGGTTGCGAAGTCTGTTTTGAGCCTGTTTTTTCCGCTACCAATAACGGGAACACGCCTGAACAGTCACTTGGTATGAACTCGATACTATTCTCTATGGCCGAATCAGGAGTCTTTGGTAGCATTGAAGAAGTGGATAATACCCAGCTCCTACGAGTTTTATTAAAATTATTGGATGATAAACAGAAGGCTGATAGCCTTATTCAAGCAACAAAGAAACATGATATTCAATCTTAACAACCAGGGCGCAGCTGAATTGCGCCACATGACCGGTAACTATTATGTCGGAAATGATTTTTCGGTAGTCGAAATGGATATTATCGATGCTACCGATGAACTGATTCAGGTGATTGGTCGTGCCGTTTACGACAAGGCTGAAATAAGTTATAAGGAGGGGAAAAATGATGACCGTCTTGTACAGTTGGTACAGCGCCCTATTGCGCTGTTGGCTACACTTCATTTTTTTCAACGTAGCGATGTCAGCCACGAAGATAGCGGCCGAAAGATTAAGGTAGCTTCAGACGGAACCGACAAAATACCTTGGGAATGGCAGCTTGATCGTGATGATGCTGTGCACTTACAGGCGTATTACAGCGCTGTTGAGAGATTAATACGCTGGCTTAACGAGTCAGCGGATAAGGACTGGCTGAATACGGATGCTTGTCGGAGTGCAGCAAGCCTTTTGATCCGGTCAGGACGTGAATTCGATTCATACTTCCCGATTGCCCAGTCAGAGCGAATGTATATTCTGTTACTCCCATTTTTAAGAGAAATTCAGATTGCTACAGTAGCTCCTGCATACGGTAACAGTTTTCCGGAATTGCTTCAGTCCGAAACATCTGATGTTCGGTATGCAGCTTCTAAAGCTTTGGCCTTGTATACCATGTCGGTTGCTCTTCGCAGGTTGCCCCTCCAGCTTATACCTTATGCAGTTATCAGGGGATTTAATTCGGCAAATGGTATGGCAGACTCTCAACCGGCATCATTAGAGGATGCACAACGAATGTCTGCTATTCTCGAGGCTGATGCTGCTGATTGGCTGGAACGGATGAAACAGTTACGTGACGGTTCCTCAGAGGATGAAGTTCAATTGTTGCCGAACAATTCAAAAACAAATAAATTCTTTCGCACATGAATGTTATGCAAAGACCGGGCACTGTCGAGCTGGCTGCCGATATGCCCGAATACATCATTGATACAGACTCTACCATTACTTTTGAAGTACAGTTTTCCGGAAGTAAAATCTTGTCTGAAGAATATGTTCCGGACGCTGCCTATCAGGTACGCATACGTAAATTAGGGCGTTTCTGTGCAAAAGCCTTGTGGGGTATATGGCCTGAAGGTAATACCACCTATCAGCAACACCTGTCAGGTACATTTAGTTTTTTGATTAACGGAGAGAAGGATGCGGACACCTATGTGCTGTTTTCTCGGTTTACAACGAAAAAAAAGGCTGAATCTCCGGGAGTATTATCTGTCATCAGCGAGAAGGTTACTCGCCCGGGCGTGCCTGAATATGCCAGTTTCTTTCTCTCTTCCGGACAAGCAGTTAATGTAACGGTTACTGATATGTCTGGTTTGGTTGCTGCTGAAACCTTGTACACGCATGTCGGAGAAAATATGGTATGCTCTCTTGATGTTTCTTACGACCGGATTAAAAAACTTTTTCCTGATACAGATTTTAATCATTATACGGTAGAAGACTTGATGTTTCATGTAGACCGTACAGCCTATGCTGAACGTTTCATCTTCCGTTTCCTGAACATGTTCGATGTTCCGGAATTTGTGTGTGCTGTCGGTTCGATGGTTCTGAAGGGGGCTGATGAAAGCGAAACTGGATTCATGTGGGGAGTAGAACGTAAATTTGTCGTGAATCCTTCTGATGAGTTCACAGTCAATTCCGGAGTGATATTCCGACAGTCTGATTACAGGTTGTGGCGTGACTTCTTGGGTGCGCAGCAGGCACAGATTTTAATAGATGGCTCCTGGTATGATATTATCATAACCAACCAGAGCTATGAACGTGATTTCCGGAAGAATATTCTCAAGGCCGTTGAATTCTCTTTCTGTTTCGCCGATCCTGATAATAATAGAATACTATGATAGATATTAAGAGCTTCCGTGAGTATATCAGTGAACTGGTGTACACTACTAATCAAGAATTGGAACACAAGATTGACAATATAATACTCGCTGTGAATGAATCGCATATGGTGAAAAAAATTCAGAGCAAATCGGGTATATCATTATGTGTGAGCTATCCTGATGCTCAGGCAGTAGGTGAGTACGACAATGCCAGTGATTCACAGCAGGTTTTCCTCTTCGTTTGTCAGCGAGTCGCTCCTGGTCAACTTAACGATAACGAAGAGATATTACTGTATAGCAACCTACAGAATATTATGCTGACATTGCGTGATGTTATCCGGCAATCTCATGACGAATGTGTTGATATAATACCTGAAGAGTCTTATAAGATTGAATGGGAATATCAGATATTTGGTGGGGTAAACGGACTTTCAATGGGACTTAAATTTAAGAATTATGACTAATCTGTACATTAATGGTGTTGCTGTTGTCCTGCCTTCCGGATTCTCTATATCCGTAAAGCAGGAAAACGCTTTTTTCACTAAAAACGGTGAATATACTTATGACATTGAGTTATCTCTTCAAGATCCTGTTAATGCCAGATTATATGGATTCCTTAACCGTCTGAATACAACCGAACGCCCCGAAACGAAACGGAAAGCTGTTCTGGTAGCTGATAATCGCGTATATCTTAACGGGACGGAAATCATTACTGGCTGGACAGATACAACTGTCAACATCCAGTTGGTTTCCGGAAACTCCGAATTGAATTACTTTGTCGGGTCCGATGAGCTGATATCGACATTGGATATGCCCGTGACTGATCCTGTTGTTAATGGTTCGGTTTCGACGGATTATGTGAGTAAATCTTATCCGGAAGTTGACTATAATCTGATGATGACTTATGATAGCTTTAATCAGACGGATAAAAATATCTGGATTTTTAACATAGAACCTCAGGAAGGACGTCCATTTGCCGGACATATAACTCCCAAAGATGATATACAGCCTTATGATTATATCCCGCAACCTTATCTGTGTGCGTATATGCGTGAGCTGCTGAAGGCATTAGGTTATGAGCTCGAGTATAATGCGATAGAAGATACACCGTGGAAATCCATGTACCTGGTACATGTTATTAATACTTATAAATGGAACGAGATGTTGCCAGGATGGACGGCTAAGGAGTTTCTCGAAAATGTAGAGAAATTATTTAATGGTACATTCCTGATCGATTTTAAAACCAGGAAAGTATCATTTTTACTCAATGTATCTTATTTGGCTAAGGTGCATCATGTACACTTGCAGAATGTCGTAGACAGTTACACAGTAGAGAGTGAGGATGAAGAAGAAGGTGATGCCATTAACTCTACTGTTCGATACAAGTTGCCGGAAACTGATTATTATAAGTTACGTTGCTTGCCGGACATCGTTAAGGAAAAGGCTAAAAGCAAAGTTGTTGAAGGGAATCTTTCTGAGTTTTTCTTGCACGAAGAGAATTATGTTACAGATACTATCTTTAATTATCAGGAAGTAAACCGGAAGGTTATCTATCTCTCTGGATCTGGAATTTGGACGGTTATTGAAATGGTTGATGAATTTGCTGCATTGGTGCGTGAGGAGTCTAAGTCGGAATTTGAGATTGAGCTTATTCCGGCAGAACTTGTTCAGAGGCAATTTTACCTGAAGAATGTTGATCCGGAAGAATCTTATTTTTCCGATTATTATATCCCTACAGCTTCTGCATCTGATAATCCCAGTGAAGAAGTTGAATTAGGTTCCATTCATGATATGGTAGCTAATCTTCAGGACAATGACGAAAGTAAGTCTAATATATACCTGGCTTTTTATACCGGTTTGAATCCTGTGCAGATTGGTTATCTCGAGCCGAATTCTTATCCTTTAGCATTTACAGACAAGTTCTTACCTTCAAAGAGTTGGCCGATTGACTTGCCCGCCGGAGGACCTACATTTAATCTGGCTGATATGGCAAGCTATTTCTATAGCAACTCCTACAAGATAGACCGGGAAAATCCGGTTAAAATTACCTGCTATGATGAAAATGTATATCCGGCAAGTTCAGTCTTTGAATTTTTTAACCGCCGTTTTCTTGCTAAGGAAATTGAATATACGATAGGCCCGAACGGACGTTCAGGTCCATGGACTGGTATCTTCTATCCAGCCGTGATACCTGATACCGAAGTCGAACAGAGATGGATTCTGGCCGATGGAAGGTGGAGGGATGGCGGTGTATGGCTGGATGATGGGAGATGGCTGGATAATTAATCATTAACACACACAAACACAAATATGAGTCTGAAAATTGATAGGGTGCAGCTGGAAATTGTTATCCAGCAGGATCAGGCACGGCAGAAGATGATTGAGCTCGAGGATAAGATGCGTTCGGCTAACCGCGAGCTGAAGAATGTGAAGAAGCAATTTGGAGAAAATTCGGCGGAGTATGCGAAACAGGTTGAGGTCCTGAAGAAATTGCAGCAGGAGTATGATAATCTTTATGATGAGATTGGACTTACCAATCTCTCTTTGCGCGACCTGGGTAAACGCCAGAAGGATCTGAACGCAATACTTAGGCAGTTGAATCCGAACACGGAACTTTACAAACAATATTCCGAGCAGCTGAAGGAAGTTAATAACCGGATCAAGGAGCTGAGAGGTACAGCTAACGAAACGCGCTTCAGCTTGGCTAAACTGGCTGATGGTTTTAATCGATATGGAACGATTGCTGCCAGTATCATTGCTGGTCTGACTGGCGTTACACTCACCATGCGTAGCTGTGTGAATGAATACGCTGAAATGGAAGAAGCTCAGTCGCAAGTCGTCAAGTACACAGGATTGGCTAAGCAGGAAGTAGAAGAGCTTAACGAGGAATTCAAAAGGATGGATACCCGTACGGCACGTACACGCCTGAATGAATTGGCTGGTGATGCCGGGAAATTGGGCATTAGTACCAAGGCTGGCGTGCTGGAGTTCGTCGAAGCAGCCGATATGATCAATGTCGCGTTGGGTGAGGATTTAGGTAAGGACGCTATCACTCAGATCGGCAAGTTAGCTGATATGTTTGGCGACGGCGACCGGTCGCTGAAAGAAAACATGTTGGCTGTAGGCTCGGCTGTTAACTCAGTTGCTCAAAATTCATCAGCTGCTGAACCTTATCTGGTTGAATTCACTGCACGTATGGGTGGTGTCGGCAAACAGGCTAACTTGGCGATTACGGATATCATGGGATTCGCATCAGCACTCGATCAGAATATGTTGCGCTCAGAAATGGCTTCTACAGCCCTTTCCGGTTTGATCCTAAAACTTTATCAGGAGCCGGCTAAATATGCGAAATTGGCTGGTTTGCAAGTCGAAGAATTTACAGAACTGATGAGTAAGGATGCTAATGAGGCTGTACTTACCTTCCTCGAGGCGCTGAACCGTTTGGGCGGTATGGATAAATTGGCTCCTGTACTCGACCAGATGAGTCTTTCCGGAGCTGAAGCTGCAAGTGTTATCTCTGCATTAGCCGGTAATGTCGACAAAGTTCGTAAGGAACAGCAGGGAGCTAACCAGGCTTTCGTAGAAGGTACTTCTATTTATAACGAATTTTCCGTCCAGAACTCTACAGTGCAGGCCGAACTTGACAAGGCAAAAAAGAGTTTTTCTGATATCCGTGTAGAACTTGGAGAACAGTTGCTCCCAGTCATGAAGTACATGGTAACAACAGGATCACTCACTGTTAAAGGATTGAGTGCTGTCGTTTCTATTTTGATTGAAAACAAGAGAGTTATTGTTACTGCTACAGCTGCTGTTAGTGCCTACATTATTGTCGTTAAATCAGCTACTTTGGCAACGAAAGCGTATGAAGTTGCAACCAAGGCTGCTACATGGGCAACCAACTTGTTTAGCAAGGCGACTAAAGCCAGCCCATGGGGACTGGTTATTTCTGGAGCAACAGCAGCTGCTACTTACTTTGCCTTTTTCCGTGATGAAACTGATAAGGCTACGGAGTCACAGAAAAATCTCAATGAGGCTCTGAACAAAAATGCTGAAGATATGGCTGCCTTACAGTCTGTACAAGATAGAGCTAAAAATTTAGATTCGCTGAATCAAAGGCAGCTTACCCAGCTGAAAGCTGATGCACAGGCTGAAGTCCAGGCTATTGAAGACAAACTTACTGCTGAAACGATTGCTTATCGCAAGTATTATGCTGAACAGAAAAAAATCATTGAAGATAGAACAGATATTGATCAGGCACAAAAATTAGCTTTATTGCGAGTCCTAGACAATAATACAGCCGAAAAAGCAGCTGAATTAGATAATTTGCTGAAGCAGAAAAATCAGTTGATAGAAATTATCAATAAGATACCTGAGAAAGAAAATATTTTTACAACTCCGACTCTTGGTGATACTGACGATAAAGTTGATAAGGCTAAAAAGGAATATGAAACGCAATTAAAGGACTTGCGCACACAGCATGCTCTGGGACTGATTGAAGAAGAGAAGTACCAGGAACAACTGTATGCTTTAGAAGTTAAGTTCCTGGCTAAAAAAAGGGAATTGTATGCAGAAGCCAATAGAAAAATTGATTTAGCTCTGGTTGACCAGCAGCTTTTATCTGTAATGACAGTGGAAGCTAATCGTCAATATGCTAATAAACTGGCAAATCAGACTCCGACCAAACAGGAAGATGCTTCTTTAAATATTATTGAAGAAGAAGCTCTGGAAGAAGATAATTATTTTATCGACAAGTACAAACAGAGTCTGGATGGGCAACTGGCTTTGCTGGAAGCATTTCACGATGCTGGTATTATCTCTGAAATGGAGTATCAGGACCGCCTGACTGAAATCACGAAACAAAAGGAAGAAGAACGTGCTCAGATCAGGAAAGCTGCATTAGATACATTTAATCAGTTGGCTGGCTCAGTATCACAGCTGATGTCTGCTATGCAAGACAGTGAGATATCCAAGGTTGAAAGTCGGTATGATGCTCAGATCAAAGCTGCTCAGAAAGCTGGTAAAGATACTACTGAACTGGAAGAGCAAAAGGAAGAAGCAGTTTTAGCCGTTAAGCGTAAATATGCTGATAAGCAATTCGCATTACAGGTTTTGCAGGTTACATCTAGTACCGCTGTTGCCGCGATGGAAGCATATAAAGCAATGGCGGGAATACCAGTTATTGGACCTGCTTTGGGTGCAGCAGCGGCAGCTGCCGCCGTAATAGCAGGTGCGGCCCAGATAGCTGTTGCTAAACAACAGGCTGATGAAGCTAAGGGATTATATTCCGGCGGATATTCTGATGATTACGTTCAGGGGTACACGGCTAAAGGAGATTCTCGAGATGTAGCCGGTGTTATCCCGGTACATAAGAATGAATTTGTAGCCAATCATGAAGGTGTGGCCAATCCTCATGTTAAGCAGTTCCTTGATGTCTTTGATATCGCTCAGAAAAATGGTACTATCGGTATGATTAATACTACTCAGATCTTACAACAGGTGCGTATGAGAAATGGTAAGTACAATGGTGGATATACCACTGACAGCGCTACCCAGGTTGAAAGTATCTCCGGAGCATCCTCTTATGACATTAAGGTACTCATACAGCTGATTCTTGCTGAATTGCGTATCTCGAATAAGCATCTTAGTAATATTGCTACGAAGGAAATGACAGTGAGTGTCCGGACAATACGTGATGGTATTAAGAGGCTGGAAATGCTCGAGAAAAACGCTAGCCGGTAATGTCCTTTTTTTTATAGCGTATTACGGGTACTTTTGTCACACAAACACAAAATAATATATGCAAAACAAAAAGTTAACAATACAGCTTGCCATGGCTGCTTTCCTTACTGTTAGTGGCATGGCAATGCTGATAATGGGATTATGGACACCTCCAGTAGGCGAGATACACAGCTCGGTGCTGATTGCTTATGGCGAGGTAAGCACTTTTGCCGGAAGCCTGTTCGGCATTGATTATACATATCGGTACAAACTGAAAAAAACATTTAATAATGGACAAAACAACGCTTAAAAAAATTATGCCGTTCGCTACGGATGAGAACATAGACAAGTTCTTACCGCACTTGAACGATACGATGGCGACCTTTGAAATTGATACGCCAATGCGTCAGGCTCATTTTCTGGCACAAATCGCACATGAAAGTGGATCTCTTCGCTATGTCCGCGAAATCGCTTCCGGAAAAGCCTATGAAGGACGTAAGGATCTGGGTAACCTTATGCCTGGTGACGGACCTAAATTTAAAGGGCGTGGACTTATACAGCTGACTGGTAGGATTAATTATTCAGCATTTAATGATTTTACAAAAAAGGAATATAATTTGCTGGAGCATCCGGAACGAGTCGAGCAACCAGACTTAGCGGCACTTGTAGCCGGATGGTTCTGGAACCGTAATAAGTTGAATGAACTGGCCGATCAGGATCAGCTGCTGAAAATTACCAAAAAAATTAACGGCGGATTCAATGGACTCGAAGATCGTACTGAGCATTTGGAAAGAGCTAAATCTGTCTTATTAAGGGGAAAATGAAAAAATTAGATTCAAGTGATGTTCTTCTTTTGTTGTGTATTGGGTTTTTATTGGTTGTTCTGTTAGGTTTGACACTCCAGTCGTGCCGGTCGGTACGACTGGATAAGTCAAATCAGACTACATCTCGAACTGATGAAAGCCATAAAAATATGCAAATTGACGATCATGTGTCGTTATCTGAATTGGCTCAATCTTGGATAGACGATAAACGTATCATTATACGCGACTATACAGTTGTGATTGATTCTTCAGGTAATACAATCCCGGTAATTGAAAAAGAAACCGAAATCTCGCACAATAAGACTTATCAGCGTGACAGTTCCTCGGTTAATTTTAATAACAAGACGACGATTGATGATCATTCTAGTAGTAATATAACCGAAGAGAATGAGATGAAATCGGTTGATAAGGAACCGCTATTCAGTTTCTCTAATTATTCACTTATAATATCGTTTGCTTTACTGGTGTTCTTGATATATTATTCTTACAGAAGGTTTTCTAGTTAGTTTTTCTTTTTTCTTCATACACTTCTTGCCTGTGAAGGTAGGCAGTTTTTTGTCCTTTTTTCAGCTTTCTGATGAAACTATTTTTGCGTTATGAAAATATATGAGGCAATTAAAGAGATGCATGAGCTGACCAGGGCTGGCAAGACTTTCTCCTTCAGCTTTATGTCGTATTCCTATGATAAGGATAAATCGCATGGTCCGGTAACGGTACTGCATGCACAGCTGCTCCCTTCTAATCGGAAGGAACGTAACAGATTCTCTGATTATATGCTTCGATTCAGAGATATGGATACCTATGAGGAAAAAATGTGCTGGCAACCATTGTTGCTGGAATTTAACGGACAACAATTAGAATTGACATGACAGATAATACACCGACACAAAATAAAACACCGGAGTTAAATACGGATTTTGAAAATATAGTGCCCTGGAACGGTGCTAATGATTTTGGCCGTGATGTCCGATTGAAATGGGAGCGTAATTTTGAGAAGATTAAAATTAACTTTCTTGAGCTTATTACAGCTTTAACTGAAATTGGATTTGTTCTGGATAACTTTATCAGGAAAGATAGACCTGATGGGACAAGTTTCTTACTGTCTTTTGGTGAATTTATTGATTCCCTTATTACAGGCAAAGGCGCGGGCATATATCCTGATGGGCGTGGACAATTCGAAAGACTTGAAGTGCGCAGCTCTATGGTTGTGAAGGAACTTATCTACAATCGTTGGTTTGCTCAAGAAGGAAACGTTACTTATTCTGAGGCTGGTACTATCGAACGGATTGAACTTCTCGAAGACGGCACGTATGATCTGTATCTTCGTCGCCGCTGGGATAATGATATCACAGCATTCAAAGCTCAGGACGTAAATTACGGATCAGTTAATAACCTGAACACAGCAGGAGAATATTATGATAGCTGGTTCCGTGTCCTGAATGTGATGCAGGCTGAGAATAAGATTAACGTAATTCTCTATCCGGATGAAGAGGTGCCGGGTGGTAAGAACTATCCTCCTGCTTCCGGCATGGTAATTACCCGTCGAGGAAATGCTGTTGATGAAGAACGGCAGGGATTCTGGTATCTGTCATCTTACGAGGGATGTATCTGTATGCTTGATGGTGTCACGAAACCTATACTCGAGGAATCTAATTACAGCATCATTATCGGAAAACTGAAGAGGTTGGAACTGTTCGATAACCTCCCTATCAATTACCGGCATAGCTATGTATATTGCCGTGGTATAGCCATTCAGGACTTGATGCGAATTAACTATCAGGGAGTGGTTGTCGTGCAGCTTAACGACCGTGGATTCTGGTCATTGGAGGTAGCTCAAAGTGATAATCCTTATACTGCTGGCAAAGAAACGGTTGATACAGTATGGCATTACGGATGTCGTTGGAAATGTCTTGTCACCGGTACGACGGACGAACCTCGCTATGCCAGCACGGGCTGGGCGATGTGTGAAGGGAATCCGAATTTCACAATAGACATTGAAAGCGAAAACGGTTGGGCTTTCGATGCAACCCAGCTTCAGGAAGGAGTTGTATTTACGACTTTAAGTGTAACCGGACAGCTTTACAACCGTGATGTGACTGAACACATACTAGATACGGATGTGTCATGGACACGAGATACGGGTAACGTGAGTGAAGATAATGCGTGGGCAATCAAGAGAGCTGATGCCGGCAAGACTCTTACACTGACAGTCGATGATTTGGGCATTGACTTTACCCGTAAGGGAGTGTGTTCTTTTAAAGCAACAGCTTTGCTTCGTGACGGTCAGCAGACAGAAATAGCAGAACAAACAATAACATTTTAATATGGGAATAAAAAGTAAGACAAAGAGATTGGATGTGAACTACACACCTCTCCAGATTAGCGGAAGTATAGAGGTTGTTGGTAGTGTTCCAGACCGGCAGATATACAGCAGCGATGTAAAAGAATATACTCCTGACTATACACAGACGCCTCTTGTACTGTTTCCGCGATGCAATGCAACCGATCCGGATTCTTATCTGAAGAGTGGTTCGGTGAACGCATCTCTTACTAACATGAAATGGTATCAGATTATCGGTACCCAGAGAACATTGATAAATTCGGATAATACTGATTACGAGATAACGACAGAAGGAGATAATAAAGGACAGATTAAGGTAAAAAGAAATTCCTCTGTTTCTTCACCTCTTGCCTTTGAATTTTACGCTGAGTATGTCGATACCCGTACCAGTCAGGTATATATGTTCCGAATGAGTACGGTCATAGCCGTATCGGACGCAACACTCCCGGCACCGATTTTGAAACTCGACAGTCCTGCAACTGTGGCATGGAATCCGTTACGCAATCCGTTGACACGTAAGATAACCGCATCCGTGTTTGCCGGTGAATCTGACATAGCCTCCGACAAGCAGAAGTGTCAGTTCTTCTGGTTCCGTATGACCGATGGAAGTCTGGAACCTATTACGGATGGCAACGGTGACAATGGCTGGGAAGTTGAAGCAATAGACCATAATACTTTAACGATTAATCAGGATTATATTGGGGAAGATCAGACTTATGTCTGCAAGCTGGGATATTCGGCAGATGGCAGTTTACCTTCTGCTCCTCCTGACGATGCTCCCACGGCAACAACCACCATCCGGCGCCGCATACCGGAAGTGGAAGTCGACTGGAAAGGAGCACCCACGCAGGTTGCCGGAGGAACGGAGAAATTGAAATTGGAAGCGTTTGTGATGGACGGAATGGGTGTTGTTCCTGATCCGGAAGAATGGTTCCGGTTTGTATGGAAAGTAAAATCTCCGTATTCTCAGAGTTATTCCAAGCAGGCTGAAGGAATCAAACCTACGATTACGTTCATTCCAGGAATGATGCTTGAATTAGAAGTGCAGGATAGGGGCCCGCAAGCTATACTTATTGATGACACGGACGGTTCTGTATTGCAGGACGCTGACGGGAATGTACTTTTTGACAGAATTAACAATTAAAAAATTATACGACTATGGCTTTTTATGTGAAAGTGACAAAACAGGTTGCAGATAAGATGAGTCTTACTGCAATACGCAATAAGACGGCAGACGGTAATGTGCTGTTGTGGCAGGCTGACTTGAACCGGATTGAAGGTGATACAATATTTGACAGAGCAACTCGCGTGGGTGGCGTTGCATTGACTCCACAGGCGGCTCGTCTGGAAACGGACGGTATTGAGAACCCGGCAGAAGTAACTACTCCGGATGAATATCGGGATGACAAACCGACAATTTTACCTGAGTTCCCAGATACACCTACAACTCTTAACGAGGAAGGAGGCAGTAATGAGTGAGGCTAGTTCAGTACGGCAGGTTGTGTTCCTTAGAAAGGGTAGTGTGTATATGCCCTTCCTGCAATCCAATATGGGCGACTTGTACCAGGAATATCAGGGTACAGCAGAAAACCCGACTAATATTTCCCCTGACTTTACTACAATTACACCTATGATAAGCTACATAATTACAAGTTCATTGGTTGTTGCCGGACTGGTCGTTCCCAGCTCGGTGAAATGGTACTTCAATGACACTGAGCTAACGTTTGGTAGCGACAAGATTTCAACGAATAGCTTAGGAGGAGAAACAGGACACTTCCAGAGTGTTCCTTATCAGGCTGGAGTACAGAACTATTTTGCTTTGAAAATCAGGAAAAACCTTGTCAAAGCATCCGGAGGTGCAGCATGTAACATCAAGGCTGAAGCCACGATTTCTGTAGGTAACACCTCCGACAAGGTACAGGCTGTGTATAACATACCTATCACGGTTGGGGTAGGGAACAGCAAGCGTGTTACCATTATGGCCGGAGATAACAAGTTCTTTACTCTAACCGATAAGGGCGATTCCTGTGTTTTGAAGGCTGTAGCGTGGATAGGAAGTGATCAGCTAAATGCTGGCCAGACTTATAAATGGTACACATTACAGTCTGGTTCATGGGTATTATTGGACGGACAGACACAGCAAACATTAACCGTCACAAATGATATGGTTGATACTACCGGACAGTTCAAGGTAGAAGTATTCCAAAATGGCTATCTTATCGGCATGGATGTCCAGACGGTTATAGATGCCAGTGATCCGTTCGATATCTTACCGAATCCCAATCCGGAAAATGAAACTATCGAGCAGGGTTCCGGTGGCTCTGTTACCTATACACCGATTTTGGTGAAACGTGGCAGCACAACTAAATTCAAGGACATGAAGTTTTTCTTTGTATTCACGGATTCAGCAGGCAATATCCTTAATCCTGACACGGCTAAGGTTGCATCATACAGCGGAACCGTAACAGAGGCTATGTGCGAGCAGGCTTCAGGTAATGTTGCAGTAGTAATAACAACGGAGGAATAACTATGATAGCAGAAAAAAGAACAGAGGTTAATTATCGTGTTAAGCCAGTGACCAGGCTTCCTTATCCGGCTGGTATATATTCTTCTACCATGAGATATACGTGTTCGGCTAATGTGGCTCCTTATGTCGTATTCCAGCCGAACACGGCACAGGATGCAGTCCGGTACGTGATGAACAAGGTCGGAACATGGCTGGGGACTGAGCAGGGCATGACACCGGCAGAAGATTATGCCAAGAACGGGGAAAATGCTACGTGGCTTCCGTTTGAGCATTTCAATGCTATCGAAATAGAACTTGCCCTGATTCAATTCGCTAAAATCGGGCAAGCCATATTCTATGACCAGTATATGTTTAGCCAGAATGGTTTTGATGCTAACGGGAATATTACGTCCGATTACAAAGATTTTTCGCCTGAAATGGATAAGTTCACTCCGATGATTCTATTAGACTTTTTAAAAGGCACCGGACATCTTGGTGGAAAGAGTATTCGTTTTGACGAATTGGGTAGAATTATAATGAAATCAGATATGGTATATGAGTGGAGGATCGTAAATGAAGAGCTCACATCGCATGTATCAGAATATAATATTGATTTCAGCAAGGGATCATTGTTGGACGTATCTACCGATGTTTATTATAAAAAGATTGATACGATTGTTATACCACCTACATCTTCAGTTCCCGATGGATTCCAATTCCGGATTCGTGGTAGGTCTATTTCGAGAAATGATTCTCCATCTTTAATAAAATCGTCTTCTTCATTTTGTGCTAAGATTGACGGGAGCTATAAAAATTTTAATGAATGGGGAGTTGGACTTGGATATGTGGAGGAATATATCGTATCGAAAGGGGATAATGGATTATGGTATATTGCTAGCACAAGAGAGATAAGAGTTTATTAATTTGAATTTAAAATTTACGATTATGATACAGAAAAAATCTTTAAAAGACGCGATACAAAATCCTGAGATAATATCAGTCGTGGGAGGACTGATAGGGATTGCAACACCTGAGAAAGAAGGTTTAATGAACAAGATGAGAGCTGATTATACATACAACAAAAAGGATAATGAAAAAGCTAGAATTTTGATAAAAACTACAGTAGCAGGCCACGTTTTTTCTTGTATATTACATCTTACTGGTGTTGATGGAAAAATATCTACAGTAAATCTAATTGCCACAAAATGGAACATGACAAGAGTATACGCATCTTTAATATGTGGTGAAAAACCTGGTTCTGTATCTCTATTGTATAAAATTGAAGCCAATAGTAACATAAGTGTGTATGTTATCACTAATGCTTTTCTCAGAATAGACATTAGTCCATTAATAAAAGGTATTTCTTCTTTAATTGAATATGCTGACTCTGTGCCTGAGGATGCAATACCATTGAGTTTTTAATTTTAGGAGGTCATGATATCCTCCTAAAATTAATTATAAATTTGTGATAGATAAGATACATTATCGGGAGCTAAAATCTTCCTTAATTTACCAATGTCCATCCCTCTATGTCAGTAAATTTTGAAGAATCCATTGTTATATAATAGGTATTGGATATGGCTGTGTGAAATCCGTACATTACAGGGTTTTTTATAGCCAAATCATACCCACCTGATGCGTTTTTCTTGTAATAGATCTGTACTGAATCCATAACTCCTGACAACTTTGTTAATTTAATTTTTATGTTCCCTCCAGAATTATTAGATGCAGTAATATCAATGATGCCACAGAATCTAATCCCAATATCTTGATTACCTACTGTGTATAAAATCGAACCAACTGTTATCTGGTTAATAGAACATATTTTAACGTATTCATCAGTCTTATTTGCAACCAAAGGTTTAGGTAGGCAATTATACATTCTAATTGTTGCAAGACCATTTTTATTTTCTGTTACAGTTCCAATCAGTCCTCCCACGGGTTAAATCCTTTACTTTTTTGTAATGATAATCAACCGTGAGGGCTCTGATTGGTGGAGCAAAGATAATAACATAAACAAATCATAGATACCTATCTGAATGGATATGTAACCTTATTAAGAATAGCGATACTTAAAAAAAATATTACCTTTGCAGTGTAGAATAAACTTTATTGAAGCAAACCGTAGCCCCGACCAAAGTTATATCTGGAAGGGGCTTCGTTTTTATTCCATTTTTCATAGTACCTTCGGGCGAAAAAATGCAAAAAATTCGTTATCGGTTAGTTTTTAACAGAAAAAATCGTTTAAACAAACAAGGGTGTGCATTGGTTCAAGTAGAAGCTAAACTTAATCAGCGCAATATATACCTGTCAACTAATCTGTATCTTCGCCCGGAATTCTGGGATAAAGACACGTCCCAAGTTGTAAACCATCCGCAATCTGTAGATCTTAATGCAATGCTCTTCGAATATCTTCTCCACCTGCAGGGGATTGAACTGGCTTTGTGGAAACGTGGTATTCAACCTACTCTTGCCCTCTTGCGTGATGCTGTGCACAAGAAAGTTCCTGTTTCTATTTCCTTTCCTACTTTCGCCAGATCCGCTATTTCTCATAGTGACAAGAGGGATTCGACTAAGGAAAATCTCATGTCTACGGTTTCACAGCTAGAGCAATTCCGTCCTGGATTGGATTTTGCCGACCTTACTTATACTTTCCTTAAAGACTTCGAATGTTGGTTACGTGAGCAGGGCAAAGGTGTTAATACTGTTGCCAAACACATGAGGCAGCTCAGAACTCTAATCAATGAAGCTATTAATGACGGTTATATGCCTGCTGATTCTTACCCTTTCCGGAAGTATAAGATTAAACAGGAAAAACCTCAGAAGCCATTTTTAACGCCGGACGAACTGAGAAAGCTGGAGAACCTGGTAGTGCATGACCAAAAGATACGTCACGTACTCGATGCCTTCTTGTTCTGTTGCTATACAGGTCTTAGATATTCAGATTTCCGTTCCTTGAATAATACTAATTTGGTTCAAATTAACCGTTCACCTTGGTTGTGTGTTGATATGTTGAAGACAAATATTACAGTCAGACTCCCACTGGCATTTTTATTTAACGGGAAAGCTATGCAGATTTTAAATAGTTATCCCAACATGGATATTTTCTCGAGTATACCAGTTAATTCTGATACTAATAAGATTCTTTCTTATATCGCACAGCATGCAAAGATCCGGAAGCATTTCACTTTTCATACGGCCCGTCATACCTGTGCTACATTACTCGTCCATCAGGGGGTTGCTATAACGACTGTGCAGAAGATCTTAGGGCATACATCCGTTAAGACGACTCAGATCTACTCGGAGGTTATGAGTGATACTATCATTAAGGATCTGAAGAGCGTTAACAGGAAATTAAAAGTTTAATTTTTTTGATATTATAAAATTCTTAGGTATTTTATGGGTATATTTTAAAAAATATACCCATAATGTCCTAATTCAATCTACTACAATTCAATTCGTAATAATTCACACAATATCTTTTGCGCGTCCACAACAGCCTTGACGGATTGCATATTCTCATCATAATAACACAATGAACTGGCTGCTTCGGATAGACCTTCAATTATATCAAGAATCTGTTCTTCGTTGTAGTGTATTCTGCGTATGACATCTAAGATGTGTATGCTATCGATATTAATTGTCTTTTCCATTTGATTTTTATTTAGATAATGTTCGAGTGCGTAACATTATCTAAATTATATTAAAATTCTCCCTCGTAACTTTTTATGATTTCATTAGCCTTCTGGATGTCATGTGGCGTATAGGTATCAGTCATGAGGATGCTGCTATGTCGCGCCTGATCACGCACACTCAGTACATCCTGATGTCTTAGCATGTCCGTAATACCTGTATCTTTCAGGCTGTAAAATTTGTAACAATCTGGGAGCTTCAGATCCTTCCGGACATAGCGGACCCAATAGTCGCGGAAAATCTTTTCCGAAACCTTATTCTTTCCTGGCATGAATCCCTCGGAAAATAGATAATAACTAGAAGGAGATGAAAATATGTCAAGATCTAGCATTAGATGTATAACCTTGACTGGTAGTGTTATTGTACCGTCTTTCTTATTTTTCGAGATTGTGTCCTCTATATATATTGTTTGTTTTGCCAGATTAATATTTCCTATTTTCAAGCGTGCCATTTCAGCCGGTCTGATAAAACAGTAATAAAGTATATAGCTTGCCAATAAAAAGTGCTTGTTTTTTTGCTCGAGATAATCATGTACCATGTTGAGATGGTGTGGTTCTATCGTTTTTCTCTTTTTTTTCTTAGCACCTCGGCCAAGCACCGATAGCCCTTCTGTTGGTATTGATTTTAAGTAATTCTTTTGACAACACCAGTGCCCGAACTGACGCAAAAATCCTAGATAATTATCATGAGTGAATGCTGTGTTATCTCGATTAATATAAATCTCATCCAGGAACTGAACGCAAAAATCCTTATCGAATTGATAGATGTAGGTAATAGGTATTAGCCTTCTATCGTTCCAGTCTAACATGTTCTTCAGATAAGATGCAAGCGACTTGTGTGTTTCATACCGGTAAGTACCATCTTTCAATAGCTTATCGATGTATTGCCTGTACTTTTCACAGCAATCTTTAAATAACATGTATGCTGTGCCGTTTTCCTTCTCAATCCATGGATTCCACCCTAAGATTAATTTTTCAGTTAATCTCTTAATAAGGTCATTGGCATATTTCTTTCGCTGTTTTGGATCAATGGCATTTAACTTGATTCTCTTACGCTTCATTCTTCCTTCTGCCGGATCGTAAGCGTTGAAACTTATATAGGTTTCACGGCCACAATGGAGTGTTGGTGGTGTATAACTCTTGATTTTTTCGAGTGTAGACATTTTTTTTTAACGAGAATTAAGAAGATAATCCTCGCTAAACGGTTAATAATAGCTTAAACAACACTGTTGTGTTGTCCCGGTATTGTCCCGGTGTTTTAAAACTAAATAAGGTAACTGTTTAATTATCAAACAGTTACCTTATCCCCAGTCGGGGTGACTGGATTCGAACCAGCGACCACACGCCCCCCAGACGCGTACTCTAACCGGGCTGAGCTACACCCCGAATTGCGGATGCAAAGGTAAGGCTTTATTTTAAATTAGCAAATTATTTCATATGCTTTTTTCTGCTTTTTTAGAATAAGCTGTCGCTGTAATATCTTTAATAATGCCTTTTAGCCCATTGTTTCGCAATAGAAGTCGAACATATCATATACCTCATCTTGAGTGGCACTTTGGTTGATATGGATATCACCTATTTCACCGAGTAGGGTAAAGTTGACATTGCCCAGTGAGGAATTTTTCTTATCATGTTTCATAAACTCGTACAGACGGTCATAATCCTTACAGCTGAATGCCAGTTTCCCGTAATGCTCCTTGATGAACTGTATGGTAGGGCGTAACTTGTCTTTGGGGAAACCAACCTTGAGATGTGAATAATATAGTTCGCACACCATTCCCCATGCTACGGCATATCCATGCAATACAGGATGTCCTGTTTCCAGAGCAAAACTTTCGAATGCATGACCTACGGTATGTCCGAAGTTTAAGGCCTTGCGGATATTTTTCTCGAAAGGATCCTGTTCTACCACTTTTTCTTTTACCTCGATGGAAGTAGCGACAAGTTGTTGCAGATGCTTGTAGTCTACGTGCTCCATATCGAATTTGATAAGCTCGCTCCAGTGCTCCGTGTTGCTGATAAGTCCATGCTTCAGCATTTCCGCATATCCCGACAAGATATTGGGATAATCGAGTGATTTAAGAAATTCACAGTCTATCAGAACATAATTGGCTGGTGCGAACACTCCAATCTCATTTTTCAACCCATTGAAGTTGATACCTGTCTTTCCTCCTACAGAAGCATCTACCATGGCCAGTAATGTAGTAGGAATGTTAACCATGTCGATACCTCGTTTGAAAGTAGCAGCTGCAAAACCACCCAGGTCGGTTATCATACCTCCGCCCAGATTGATCATCAGTGAGTGGCGTGTACCTCCCTTGTTGCTAAGCTGGCTCCATACGTAGGCAAGAGTTTCCAGATTCTTATGAATATCTTCCACTCCGATGCAAATATGTTCTGCCTGTGCAAGAAACGGATATTTTTCGATAATCGGAAGGCAATACGTGCGCGTATGCTCGTCGGTCAGAATAAATAATTTATCGTATGTTTTGCTGGTGACTGCCTTTTGCAGGTTTTCTTCCAGGTTATGGCAGATTACAACTTCTTGTTTACTCATAAATCTATTGTTTTTCCTGCAAAAATAGAAAAAAAGTAAAAAGTACATGTGTGTACGTTGACAATTAATTATTTTTGTGCTGAATTTACCAATAAATTGATTTATGAAAGGAATATTACCGGTTGCCTGTAGAATAGCAGGATACGCATTACTTATTTTATCTGTTTTTGTGCCTTTGTTGATGTATATGTTTGGTCAGGTACACGACGGGAATCTGATTTATGTAAAATTGGGGATTAAGTTGGTTGTCTGGCTGTCGCTGTTCATGATTTTTCTCTCTAAAGTAAAGGATGAGGCCGAAGAGACGGCATGTCTGCGCAGTAAAGCTATGAAATATGCCTTATATATCTGGGGAGTGTATTACATCGTGATGCTGATAAAGGGAGCAGTAAACCAAGATTTGCAGGTGGCCGACAATTCTGTCGGAATAGTTTATCTGATTATCTGTGTGATTTGTTGGGAGTTTTTGTATCAGAAGCATCGTATAGAAAAAACGTTCAGAAAAAAATAAGTTTTAAAAAAGGTTGCAATATTAAACCTTTAAAATGTTTTGATGTCAAACCAGCGTTAAAACATTTGATTAGATCGGAATAATGAAAAACTGGGTTATGGGGCTGCTACTGTTATCCTGTGGAATATACGCTTTTGGACAAAGCAGAGGTAGCAAAGGTTTAGTTTCGGGTACAGTTGTCGATGGAGATGATAACTCCCCGGTGATGCAGGCTACGGTACAGATTCTTGCGTTGAAAGATAGTTCGATGGTAGCTGGTAATGTGACTGATTTGGACGGACGCTTTTCTTTGTCAGCTCGTCCGGGTAAATATCTGTTGAAGGTTTCCTTTGTCGGATATTCGCCGTCTTTTCAGCCTATTACATTAACGAGTTCTAAACCACGTCTTAATCTGGGAACAATCTCCCTGCACTCGGATGCAGTTATGCTTGAAGGAGCTGTCATTGTAGCTCAGGCACCAGAGGTTACTGCTGCCGAAGATACATTGGTATACAATAGCTCTGCATATCGTGTTCCGGAGGGTTCTGCACTGGAAGAACTGGTTAAGAAATTGCCGGGAGCAGAAATTGACGATGACGGTAAAATTACGATCAACGGAAAGAAAATAAAGAAAATTATGATTGACGGCAAGGAGTTTTTTGCCGATGATCCTAATATCGCCATGAAGAACCTGCCGGTTAATATCATCGATAAGATACGTGCCTATGAAAAACAGTCGGATATGGCACGAATGACTGGTGTGGACGATGGAGAAGAGGAAACCGTGCTCGACCTGAGTGTGAAGCCCGGAATGAATCAGGGATGGATTGGTAATACCGATCTGGCTGCCGGTACGAAAGACCGTTATAGCGGAAAGGTGATGATCAATCATTTCCGCAACAAGAACCAGCTGACTGCCATCGGTTCGGTCAATAACGTAAATGACAATGCTTTTCCCGGTGGAGGTGGAGGATTCCGTAAGGGAGGAAACGGTCTGACTGCTGTGAAAATGGCAGGTGTGAACTTTGCCACTGAAACAGAAAAGTTGAAGACTGAAGGAAGTGTCAACTTTAATTATAAGGATGCTGATATCGTCAGTAAACAGGCATCCGAAACTTTTGTATCATCGGAAAGAAGTTCTTTTAAAAACGCGCTAGACCATTCTCGCAATAAAACTACCAAGCTGGTGGCAGATGCCTTTATCGAGTGGAAACCGGATACCATGACTACTTTTGTATTCCGTCCTCGTTTCAGCTATGGTAAGACCGACAATACCAACGGACAGAACTCTTATACATTCAGTCAGGATCCTGGATATACAACTGATGAACTTTTCGGTACGGACGACTTGACTTCGCTGGTTTCCGAAGAAGATATTATCAATACGGTGCTGAAGAATACACTGAAAAAAGGTGATGACCTGACTGTAGGAGGTTCGGTGCTCGTGAACCGGAGATTAGGCAAGCTTGGCCGGAATATTACATTCCGTGGAAAATATAATTACACCAATAGCAGCAGTGAACAGTTTTCTACATCGGAAACAGAGTATTTCCAGAAAACTCCGGAAGAACGTATGGAAATATTGAACCGCTATATTACAACTCCTACAAAGAGCTACGATTATAGTGCGCGTCTGACGTACAGTGAACCGATTTTTACCGGGGGATTTTTGCAGTTCAGCTACAATTTCCAGTATAAACACTCTACCACAGATAATTCTACATTCGATATGGGTGACAACTGGACGATTGGTGACGGAGTGAATGAAAGTAATCCGGGAGTGCTCAACAACGACTTGAGCAAGAGTGCAGCCTATAATTATTATAATCACCAGATGGATGTTACTTTCCGCTGGATACGTGAGAAGATGCGCTTGAATGCGGGAGTCAGCTTCCAGCCTCAGAAGTCGGATCTTTCTTATAAGAAAGGTGATCTGGATACAACGACTGTCAGAAATGTATTTAATTTTACTCCGACATTCGATTTCCGCTATAAATTCTCAAAAACCAGTCAGTTGCGCTTGCGTTATCGCGGACAGGCTTCTCAGCCGAACATGGTAGATTTGCTGCCTATCTCCGATAATACAGACCCGCTTAATATTCAGAACGGTAATCCAGGACTGAAGCCGACATTTACAAATGAATTGCGTGCCGAATATAATTTCTTTAATACGGAAAAACAACGGGGAATGTTTTCATTTTTCCGTTACCAGAATATCATGAACAATATAAGCGACCGCAAAGTCTACGATTCGGAAACCGGTGGATATGTTACTACTCCTGAAAATATTAACGGAAACTGGAACCTGATCGGAATGGTGGGAACCAACATTGCCTTGAGAAACAAGAAATATACCATCAATACGTTTACCAGAGCAAATTACCAGAATATGGTGAGCTATATAAGCGAGAAGGATCTTGTTTCTGATACAGACAAGAATATTACCAAACGCTTGTCGCTGGGTGAACGTTTAAGAGGTACGTACCGTAATGACTGGTGGGAGTTCTCTCTAAATGGCTCACTCGATTATACCCATTCGAGAAACAGTTATCAGGAAAGCAACAATCTGGATACTTATCAGTTTGCTTATGGAGCCAGCACCAATGTGCGTTTGCCGTGGAATATGTCCATTTCTACAGATTTGTCGCAGAACTCCCGCAGAGGATATGCCGAGTCGAGTATGAATACCGATGAACTAATTTGGAACGCTCAGATTTCTCAGGACTTTTTGAAGGGAAATGCTGCTACCGTAAGTATTCAGTTCTATGATATATTGAGAAACCAGAGCAATATCAGTCGTGTAATTACGGCTGCTATGCGTCAGGATACTGAGTATAATGCTATTTATAGCTATTGCATGGTACATTTCATCTATCGTCTGAACCTGTTCGGCGGTAAGGGAGCTGGTAAGGGAGGTCCCGGCTTTGCGCCTCCCGGACCTGGCGGACGTCATGGAGGATTTGGTGGTCCTCCCCATCGCCGGTTTTAAATAATATTCGAAAACGGAGATTCGCATAATGGCGGATACTCCGTTTTTTGTTCGTATCGGTTGGGTTGCCAGTGAATCTTTGTAAGGGAAATATTTTAAACAATTTTAGACTCCCTCCGATTTTCATGTTTGCGGAATCATTTAATTTTTCCTATTTTTGTCCGAATAGCAGAAATTTAGTATGAGAAAATTTTTTTATATCCTTTTGCTTTTGTTCGTCAGTGCTTTAGCTCAGGCACAAATGAACTGTACGTTTACTCATTATTCTCAGGAGAATGGTCTGTCTGAGAATTCGGTAATGGATATGGTACAGGATCACGACGGTATGATATGGTTTGCAACGTGGGATGGAATCAATCGCTTCAATGGCTACGACTTTAAGGTTTATAAGGCCCGTAAGGAAAACGATATGCGATGGAGTTCCAATCGTGTAGACCATTTGCAGGTCGACAAGTATGGAGATGTATGGTGCATTACTTACGATGGGAAGGCATTCCGTTTCGATAAGCGGATGGAAGCGTTTACCGAAGTTACGGCAAATGGGGCTGAAAAAGACTTGGTTATAACTTCTATCTTGCCGTTGGATAATGGAACTGTATGGCTGCTTACTGATAAAAACGGAGGTATCAGAGTGGTGCCTGACAGGAAAACCGGAACACTTGCTTCGAAAGTTTATTTGTCTACTGCTTCAAAAGAAAAAGGTACTGCTATCAAGACTGTTTTTTTAGATAAGAAAAACAGAGAGTGGCTGCTTACAAAAGATGGATTGCTTTGCATCGAAGGTAATAATGGAAAGCAGACTCCTTTTTTTGTAAATACGCATCCTGAATCCGGACGGCCTAACCAGTCTTTTTTTTCGGCTGCATTCGTTAACGGACACGTATATTTTACCTCTAATAAAGGACGGGTATGGAAATACTCGCTGAAGGATGAAACATTCGAGTTGAAAGACCTGGGCTTGCAGGACGATGTGATAAGCATACGGGAATTGTCTGGAGGAAAGGTCATTATGGCTACCCGCCGGTCGGGCTTTGTTGTGGGAGATGCAGCGCTCGAATCACTGAAGTATTACGGCCTGAAAAATGAATTTGATTTTTCTCAGCATCCGATACGGTCAATATATGTCGACAGTCATAATGAGGTCTGGTTCGAAGTAAACAAGATTGGTACGGTCTGTCATTTTAATCCGTCGACGGAGGTGTTCAAGGTGGAACAGGTTCCGGTTGAAAAAGAACCGGGTGATGCTCCAAAGTTTGCTGTCTGCGAGGATAAGCAAGGCAATCTGTGGGTACATCCGGTAGGAGGAGGACTGTCTTGGTTCGACAGAGAAAGTAATGAGCTGAAGCCTTTCTATAATGAAGTGGGAACAGATGCATGGCGCTTCTCAAACAAACTTCATGCTATGATGCTCGACCATCAGGGCAATTTATGGCTGGGCACTCATTCCAAAGGACTGGATAAGGTTACATTCTTCAAAAACGAATTCCAGTTGATTAAGCCGCAGAACTGTAAGTACGATACCAATGCCAATCAGGTACGTTCGCTTTGTCAGGATTCCCGTAAGCAGTTGTGGATAGGTACACGTAATAGTAAAGTTTCTGTGTATTCTCTTGACTTCCAGTTACAGGGTTATCTTACAGTCGACGGACGCATATCACTTACTGGCACTCCTTTCAGAGGATCTGCCTATAAGATAATAGAGGATTCGAAAAAAAATATCTGGATTGCTACGAAAGGAAACGGAATCGTTCAGCTGATACCGCAGGGAAGCGGATATAAGATGCTTCATTATACTTACGATGCCAACGATATCTATAGCCTGAGCCATAACAATGTGTACGACTTGTGTGAAGACAGCTACGGTCGTATCTGGGTTGTTACTTTCGGTGGAGGTATCGATTACATCGAAAAGGAGAGTGATGTAAGTGTCCGTTTTATAAACTCGCGCAATAATCTGAAATCGTATCCAATGGAACGTTGCTATAAGGCACGTCGTATGTTGCTCGACAAAAAAGGTATGCTGTGGGTAGCTACTTCCAATGGACTGCTGGCTTTCAGTGAAAAGTTCGAACGTCCCGATACGATTGATTTTCATTTGTTCGTGTGCATGCCTAATAAGCGTGAAGTGTTGAGCTGCAACGATATATACGATATCTTGCTTACACACGACGGACGTCTGTTTTTTGCTACTTTCGGTGGAGGACTGAATGAGCTTAAGAGCCTTGATAAGAATGGTAACGGCCTGTTTACTTCGTATTCGGCAAAAGACGGACTTCCTACCGATGTACTTTCTTCACTTGCCGAAGATACGAAAGGAGATATATGGATTGGTTCGGAAAGCGGTCTGAGCAAGATGGATATTGTCAACCATCATTTCGATAATTATCTGAAGCAGGAGATAGGAGAGGAGCTTTCGTTTGAAGAAAGTACGGCAATACGTGCCGAAGACGGACGCTTGCTGTTCGGAACAAACAGAGGACTTTTGTGCTTTACTCCCGAACTGATACGGAAAAACTCCTATGTGCCTGGCATTGTATTGTCGGGCTTGAAGATAGCCAATAAAGATGTTGTTCCCAGACCGGAATCCGTATTGCCTGAGTCTTTGAACAGTTTGTCGCATTTGTATTTGTCGCATAAGGAAAACACCGTAACGCTTTCTTTTGCCGCTCTGGATATGAGTTTCCCGGAAAATGTAAAGTATGCCTATATGCTCGACGGGTTCGATAAGGAGTGGAATTATGTGGGTAAACAGCGTACGGCTACTTATACAAACCTGCCGAAAGGTAATTATGTCTTTCGTGTGAAGTCGACCAACGGAGCCGGTATCTGGGTGGAGAACGAACGTGCCTTGCGGATAACCGTCAAGCCTTCGTTTTGGGAGACTCCTTATGCCTATGTGATTTACACATTAGGCTTTATGCTGATTCTGCTGGTTGGAGCCTATACACTTTTCGTTATTTACCGGTTGAAACATGAGGTGTCTGTCGAACAGCAGGTAACGGACATGAAGCTCCGCTTCTTTACCAATATCTCTCATGAACTCCGTACACCGCTTACCTTGATAGAGGGACCGCTGGAATATATCTTGAAACGTTCGGATTTAAGTAAGGACGTACGCGAACAGTTGCAGGTGGTAGAACGTAATACACATCGGATGCTGAGGCTTGTCAATCAGATTCTGGATTTCCGTAAGATACAGAATCACAAGATGAGACTATGCATCGAACAGATTGATATCGTCGCGTTTGTACATAAGATTATGGAGAATTTTGAATCCATAGCCGAATCGAACAAGATTGATTTTATTTTCGAAACCGAACAGCCTAAGCTCAAGTTGTGGGTAGACGCTGACAAGGTAGAGAAAATAGTCTTCAATTTGCTGTCGAATGCATTCAAGTATACGCAGCCCGGAAAAAACATTACCGTATTTATCCTTGAAAATGAAGATACGGTTACCGTAGGAGTGCAGGATCAGGGTAGAGGTATTTCTGAAAATAAGAAGGCTTCACTGTTTGTACGTTTTGAAACCCTGCTCGATAAGAACCTGTTCAATCCGAACAGTTCTGGCATCGGACTTTCGCTTGTGAAAGAACTGGTGGAAATGCACCATGCCAGCATACATGTAGACAGTAAGGAAGGAGAAGGCAGTTGCTTTAGCGTAGACTTCCTGAAGGGAAAAGACCATTACGGTGAGAATGCCGAATTTGTCTTGTCGGATAACGTGGAAATAATCGGTGAAGCATCCAAGCATTCCTTGCCTGTGGATGTCGAAACTCCTGCCGTTGCTGTACCGGAGGATAAGCCGGAAGCTGTTCCTGCTGCTGATGAGGCAGACAAGGCATCGGTTTCTGAAACAAAGACAATGCTGCTCATAGAAGACAATCTGGAGTTGCGCTTCTTCTTGCGGAGCATTTTCAGCCAGCGTTTCCGCATTATAGAAGCTGCCAACGGAGTGGAAGGACTGGAGAAAGCCATTAAGTATGTGCCCGATATCATAATCAGCGATATTATGATGCCCGAGAAGGACGGAATAACTCTGGTGAAGGAGCTGAGGGAGGAACTGACTACCAGCCATATTCCAATCGTATTGCTTACTGCAAAGACCGATATGGACACCAAGTTGCAGAGTCTGGAACTGGGGGCCGACAGTTATATCACCAAACCGTTCAGTGCCACTTACCTCGAAGCACGTGTTGATAATTTGCTGGCACGCCGTCAGAAGTTGCGTCAGTTCTATTGCGACCACCTGATGGATATCAATCCTCCGAAAGTGGAAAATGAGGAAGAAGAGGTAGATGTCATGTCGCAGCAGGACCGTCGTTTCCTGGAGCAGCTGACAAACTTTATGGAACGGAATATCGACAATGGAGAACTTGTTGTAGACGATCTGGTGCATGAAATGGCTGTGAGCCGTTCAGTCTTCTTCAAGAAGCTGAAATCATTGACCGGACTTGCTCCGATAGAATTTATCAAGGAAATGCGTGTGAAACGTGCTGCCCAGCTTATCGAGACTGGAGAGTTTAACATGACACAGATTTCGTATATGGTGGGAATCAACGATCCGCGTTACTTCAGCAAGTGCTTCAAGCAACGCTTTGGCATGACTCCTACCGAATACCGTGAAAAGCAGAAAAACAAATAATTGAGATTTTTTTATCGGGGAACCTTTCCGGAAATTTGTACAAAAGCAAAAGGATATTGTACAAATTTCCGGATTTTTTGTTGATAAGTTTTGGCTATTTAGCCTGTTTTTACTTATTGATTTTAGCATATTTTCATTAGAGAAAGATTAGTTTAATTAGGAAAAAAACTTTTTTTTTTGTGTTTTTTATATAGAGGATAATTATATTTGTTGTGCTTTTATAAATGGATATGTAAAGTTCTTAACAAGTCAAAGAAGCTTTTTGAGGAGTAAGTATTAACCTAATTAGTGAAAAGGCATGACACTCTTGTATAAAAATGAACATATTTCGTGTACTAATTATGCGGAAGAATTCAATAAAGTTTTTACGTTGATGGAGATTCCCGAAGGGCATACTGTGGAACGTCGGTTTCTTAATACAACTTTTTTGGTTATTTTGTTACAAGGAGATATTGAGATAAGATATGAAATAGATAAATATTTTACTCCTCAATTGGGGTATATGTTTTTACTTCCAAAAAATAAACAAATAACGACCTTTGCTCGGAAAGCTACGACCTTATTATTATGTTCGTTTACAAACGATTTGAGGTTGTGCTCGCGTTTTTCCATTCAACAGTTGTCGCATTTTATATCTGAAAGCACTTGTCAAAATCCATATTGCTTGAAACTAGATATACGCTTGCAAAGTTTCTTTTCTTTACTAGTAGATTGTTTAAAAGAGGGATTGGGGTGCATACACTATCATCAGATAAAGCGTGATGAACTTTTCTTGTATTTGCGTGCCGGATATACAAAAGAAGAACTGGCTTTGTTTTTCTATCCCGTTTTGGGCCAAAATTTAGAATTTAAGGATTTTGTATTAATGAATAGCCGCAAGATATTTGATGTCAAGCATTTTGCTTTACAGGCAAATATGAGTCAGAGTACGTTTAATCGGCACTTTAAGGAAACTTTCAATGAAACAGCTAAAAACTGGCTCTTATTACGTAAACAGGAGTTTGTGAAGCGCGATATTGCTTTGAGCAATTTGTCATTTAGTGAGATTGCCGAAAAATATAAGTTCTCTTCAACCTCGTATCTGGATACATTCTGTAAAAAATATTTTGGAAAGACTCCTAAAGAAATACGAAAAGAAGCAATTGGAAAAACTGTATAGGTTGACTAGAATTATAGGGTGATTGTAAATCGTAATTATTTGACGTGAATTTGTAATTTTTGTATTTCCGTTGCTGTTTACCTTTGCAAAAAAAATAAAATGATAGTGTAGATGATACGGAAATATAGAAAATTACTCTTTCTATGTGCCTTTCTGTGTTTCGGAGGAAACGGAAATGCTCAAAACGTAGCTTTGAAGACAAATGCTCTTTATTGGGGAGCTACTACCCCCAATGCCAGCGTTGAAATTGGTTTGAGCCGAAAGTTTACTACCGACTGGCAGCTGGCATACAATCCTTGGACGTTTAGGGATGACAGAAAGATGCGTTTCTGGCTTGTGCAACCAGAATTGAGATACTGGTTCTGCGAGAGTTTTGAAGGTCATTTTGTAGGAGCTCACTTGCATGGAGCACAATATTATGGAGGTTTCAGTGATAAGCGATACGACGGTTACTTGGCCGGAGGGGGAGTAACCTATGGCTACAACTGGATATTGTCGTCGCACTGGAATCTGGAAGCGCTGATTGGTGCCGGATACGCTCGCCTGTGGTATAAGGAGAGTCCCCGCATTCCTTGCAGTAAGTGCCATGAAGACAAGACCAAAGATTATTGGGGGCTTACAAAATTGGCTGTATCGGTTTCTTATATCTTTTAAACGTTTGCAATATGAAATTCAGATATACATATTTAATCTGGGCTGGATGCTTGTGGCTTGGAGTAGCCGGCTGTGCATCATCGGGTATGAGTAAGAAAGTTGTGGTAACACCGGTGCGTACACTGATCCCCGACAGCATGTCTACTGTGGGTGTGGATGTGAATATTCACATTCCGGCAAAGGCCTTTACAGGTCGCACCCGCCTCATTGTTGTTCCGCAGTTGCTGCAGAAAGACTCTATGCTGGCAGAATACACTCCTATGGTGTTCGATGCTCCTATCTATAGTAAGAAAATGAACCGCCGTGTACTTCTCGACGGCTATGTTGATACACTGGCAAATGTCGCACGCAAGGTAAACAACCGCAAGGAGTACGATGTAACCTATTCCGAACGGGTAGCCGTGCCTGCCGATATTGACGGCGGACGCATTGTGGCCGTACTTTCTACCGACGGATGTGGTGAGTGTGGTATTGCCGATACCGTAGATATTGCTTACATCAACAATATCCCTACGCTGATAGAACCTAAGAAATCGCTTCAACTGAACTGGATTGAGCCAGAGTTTGTTATCCGTCCCAAGGTTATGGAAGGCAGAGGAGAAGCTTTGTTGCAGTTCGTGATAAACCGTTACGACATCAACCTCTCGCTGGGTGATAACCGCAACGAGATGAACCGTATGCTTGCTACGCTGCAGAAAATCGTGACAGACTCGCTTGCCACACTGAACAGGGTAAGCATTTACGGTATGGCATCGGCTGACGGTTCGTATGCTTTCAATACTACCTTGTCGCGCAACCGTGCCAATTCTGCCAAAAACTGGCTGGTAGACCAGCTTCATATCAGTGCGTCGCAAGCTTCACGTTTCAGTGTCGGTTCCCGTCCCGAAGGCTGGATGCCGGTGCTGCTGGCAATGATTGCCGACGGACACCCCGACTCGCTGAAGGTAAGAGAAATATTAGATAAGTATAATGCCGAGAACGACGATGTGGCAGAACACTATATCCGCCGTCTGTCTTGCTGGAACGACATCAAAAACAATTACTTGCAGAAAGACCGCAAGGTAGAATACGTATATACATATACACTGAAGAGTTTCACTACCGATGCCGAACTGCTCGACATGTACGGCAAGCGTCCCGATGCCTTCAATGAAGAAGAGCTGTTGCGCGTATCGACCCTGAAGAAGACTCCCGAAGAGAAGAAGGAGGTATACCGTACCATTCTGCACTACTTCCCGCAGTCGCAGGTGGCAGTCAATAATCTGGCGGTACTTCTGCTGCGTGAAGACAAGGCAGATGAGGCCGAGGCAGTGCTCAACGGGTTGAAAGAATATTCACCCGAGGTGCTGAATACCAAGGCAGCCGTATATGTATATAAGGGAAACAACGAAAAAGCTATTGAGCTGCTTCAGACCAATACCGAACTGCCTCAGGCGCGCTACAACCTGGCATTGCTTAAGGCACAGGAAAGAAAGCTGCAAGAGGCATACACGCTGATGCAAGGGTACGAAGACGTGAATGCGGCGGTTGTATCGCTCAGTGTTGGCGATACACAGCATGCGGCTTCCATTATGGATCGCTGCGAAGACCACACTCCGCTGGCAGAATACGTACGTGCGCTGGTGACTGCACGTATGCAGAAAGAGGCAGACGAGGTAGCAGCCCGTCTGGAACATGCGCTGCCCGACAGCCGATTGAAGGAACGAATGCAAACAGAGCCGGATTTCCTTCCTTACCTTACGACACCGGCATTTCAAGCATTGACAGGAGGAAAAGACTATGAGTAAAGGAATAAAGATATTGTATGTATTGCCGGTGGCTGTGTGTCTTCTGTGGAGCAGTTGCATACGCGACTCCATTCCTCCCTGTCCGCCGCTGCAGGTTACGCTTACAGTAAAAGATAAGAATTACTTCAACATCGACGATGCCGTGAAGCTGGGACTGATGGAGCGCAAGGCAGAAAACCTGCCGTTTCGCGATTACGTGAGCACGCTATATTACATTGTACACGATGCCGAAGGAAAGGTAGTGGCAGAGCAGAAAAATACGCTGGTAGACAACGATAATCAGACTCAGCTTATCACTCTTCCCGAGTCGTTGCCGTATGGAAAATATACTCTTACCGTATGGGGAAACATGAAGAGCGATGAACCGCTGGGAGAAGATGCTACTACGGCAGAAATGGAAGCTGTGGGTGCGGCGGCAAACGACATCTATCTGGCAAGTGCTACGTTCGACTATCGTTACGGCAACGAAGAACATTCGCTTGCCATGGAGCGTACCAAGGGCGACCTGCTTATCAAGGCGGAGGGAATTCCCGATAACATCGACTTTTCCACCAAGGATATACAGGATATTTACAATTTTGTAGACAATGGTTTCCAGTATTCCACTCTGACCGATATACATACCGAGCTCGACTGGCAGGAGATACGCAGTGAAATAAAGAGCGAAACCCTGATGTGTCCGTCGCCGTCGTACGAAGGTTCTACGCTGAGTGTGATGTTTATCGACAAATCGGCAGCCGGAAGTCAGGGCAGAGCTGCTTATTATCCTACGCTGGAGCCACAGGACATAAACATCACCATGGGGCGTAACGAGATTACCATCCTGAAGTATGTGTATGTAGACGAAGGCGGAAGCGGTGAGGGCGACTTCGAGATTTACCTTCGGGTAAACGATAACTGGGAGTTACTGCACGGTATGGAACTGGATTGATTGACCGATTATTGATAATGTTATTATTTATAGTTTAAATTTTTAAGTATGAAGAAAAATTACTTATTGGGAATGGCTTTGATGGCGTCATTGTCATTCTATTCTTGCGACAAGGAAGTTGTCTATGTGCAAGACGGAAATGGTGTAGAGAGTGTAGCTGACGGTGTTCAGATTATCACACTTCAGGTGGAAAATGGTGGCGACGGACTGGCTACCCGTGCCGGACGTCCGCTGTATAGTGCTGAGGCTAAACAGACTATTGAAAATGTGAAGCTGTGGATTTGTGATGGTGCTGGTAATGTAAAGTATGTAACAACAATCTCTAACTGGGATAAAGATGGTTCAACACCATATACTACCGGTGGTCACGGTCGGCAGACTACTATTGAACTGAAGGGTGCAGATAAACTTGCTGCCGGTACTTATAAGATTTATGCGGTAGGTTATAGTGCTACTAGTGATTATGATTTAACTAAGGTTACTGAAGTTAAAAAGACAGAAGAAGGTGGAGGTAAATATACTTTCAGCGAAAACATGGTGTTGCCAATTAAAGGGGGCGATACGAATAAGATTGGTGAAGAAATCTTTGCCGGACAGATGAAATTGACTGTTGAAAAGGGAAAAGGTTTCAAGAAACCGGTAGTACTGAACCGTCAGGTAGCAGGTGCTTTTGCCTACGTTAAAGATATTCCTTTTATGAAAGGTGCCAAGTATCTGAAACTGGTTGCAAGTGCTCAGAATCAGTCATTGGTTCTTGGTAATTTCAATAGCTTTGATCTTACTGGAAATGGTTATGGTAATGCTAATGTAAAATATGTAGTAAACGGTACCAATGGCAAATCAGGAAGTGAAACTTATGTGATTAGCACTATTGATTTGAATAAATGGTTTACTGCTATTAAGGATGAGGACGGTGATAATTTGATTGATGCGGGTGAAAACTGGAAAAATCCATGTAGACCTAGTAGCAGCCCTGCAGCTGGTACATATCCTACTTTCCAGAAAGGTTCTGCTTTTGGTGGTGAATTTGTTATCCCGTTTGCACATGTAGATGGAAAACAGACTTTGACTTTGCAATTGACAAAGGAAAATGGAGATTCGCTTAGAAGCTGGAAAGTGAATCTGGGTTCAACTGATGTTCAGTTGAATCAGGCAATTACATACTGGAATAGTAATTGGGATAGTACTATTACAGATACATCTGCAAACACCTACAGCCTCGTACGTAACCACTTGTATGGTATTGGTACCAGAATGAATGATGAAGCAGATCCCGAACAGCCGGGTGTTGATCCTGATCCAGATCCAGAAAATCCAAATGACAAACCAGAATCATTGAACAACAAGCAAGAACTTGTATTGAAAGTAAACGATAACTGGGAAGTGATTCACGGAATGGAATTGGATTAATTTTCAGAATGATAAATCAAATAGTATTGCCTGATTTTCAGGCAATACTATTTTACCCTGTTTTTTGAATTTCCGAAGTCAAGTAACAAAAAGCTCTTCTGCAAGACGCCGGCAACAGTGAGATTTCTCATGAACGATACGAATCGGAGCCGGAAGACTGCCTGTCTTTCATGATTATTCCGAAGGCAAGAGCCAGGCAGCTTTCCGTCATTATTCAGAGAAAGAATCGCGTAAAACCGCAGTCAGGTAGTACCGTTTTATGCACGACGGGGAAGTGAAGAAATATTGTAAAAACTATAAAATTTAAAGATAATGAGCGTATTTTTCCAGACATCCAGACAAAGGAGTTTTCTTTCCGCCTGTCGAATAGCCGGAAAGAAATGGTCTGCATCGGTGCCGCTGTTTCTGGCTGCACTGCTGACAGTTGTATTTTATTCATGCCGCGATGAGGATTTACTTCCCTCGGTGCAATCTTTCGAACAAGGCGGAACACGTGCTGAGGCTGCAAGTACCTCGGGACTTGATGTGGTACAGGATGCTACCTACGGTGCTACATACAAGCCCAATTGTCGTGTCCCTTTGGTGGGTGAAGGAAGAGTAATCAACCAGATAACCAAGAATTTGGTAGGCGTTTTAAGTAACTCGGATAATAAGTTGGAATATTTGGTAGACAAGAACTTAGATAACTTTGTTAGTCTGAAGGGATTGGCAGAGGTAAATGCAGGGCTTCCAATTTTGTCTGTAAAAGATGTCAATCGTGTTTACTACGATTCTTCTAATGTCATTAAGGTCGGATTCTTGTATAAAGATCCGGGTGGGCTGCTCAGCTTGGATGTACTGAAAGGCTTTTGGGTAAAGACTTATTTAAAAGGCGAAGAACAAGACGGTTCCTCTACATTAGGAAGTGGTGAAAATTTTCAGTTACTAAACTTAAATCTCTTGAATGTATCCGGAGGATTAAGTGAAATTTCATTTACTACTACTAGACCTTTTGATGAGGTACGCATCGGTTGTGCTTCCATCGATGTCGAAGTACTTAGTGGACTGGAATTCTACTATGCGTTTGTGGGGGAGAATCCTAAAAAGATAGCGGCAGAAAAACATGAATATCCTTACGCTGAGCAGGAAAGACCACTACATCCTTTGTCGAAAGGAGATTTAGTAAACGAGAGTCTAATTGATGGACCGGTATGTGAACTTATAAGCGGACTATTGGGTGGTGGACTCACATGTCGTGTAGATTTTGGAGCGACGATACCCGTTGGTTCAGAAGTAGGATATTATACAACTGGAGGTGGATTAGCTTCTATTTCTTTAGGAGCTACTAAATTAAATGCCTATGACACAGGTGATAATAATCCTCAATGCATTAATACGGAAAGTGGTATCGGAGTATCTGCTTTAGTAGGAGGCGCAAGAGAGTTTAGCATGATATTAACAAAAAAGGATACCCGAAGATTGGAACTTGATTTACCTTCTGGTATTAATTTGTTATCAGCAGTGAAAGTTCATTACGCCTACTCCCGCGACCCGGTAGAGATAGACGTATCCTCTTATTTTACCATTGGCAATGATACCATTTCTACCGATTATTACAACCTCCCGACACCATCGGAAGGTACTGTAATCTATTCACTTATTAGTTGGCCCAGCGGAGCTACATCTCCTTCTATATCGGGCAACCACATGACCGGCATGACAGTAAATGGTGACTATGTAGTAAAGGCTGTATATACCCGAGAAGAAAAAGAAACTTCATGGTCGTATGCGGTGATTCATCGCAATAAAAAAGAAGCTGTGGCGGGTTGTAATACGATGATGATTAATACTTCTGGAAATGAGGGACAATATACAGTGGTTGAATCTAGTGGATCACAGGGAGGTATTTCTTTGTTCAATAAGATAAACAACCGCCAGAATCTGGTTGATGGTGATTATACTAATTATGCAGAAGCTACCAATGTATTGAGCTTGATTCAGTTTGGCAGTCTGGCTGGTGTACATTCTTCTCAAGACATTGCTCCGCAAGGAGGAAAGACCCGCGTGGGATTTGTGATGCAGACAAATAATCAGCTGCTGGGTGCCGATGTCTTGAAGTTTTTCTTTATCAGACTGTATAAAGATGGTGAAGAAGTGTTTTCCGGACTGACGGCAGAAAATGACGCGGTAGGAGTGGGACTGGTAGGAAACGACGGAAGCAAGTTGCGCTTTTATGTGGAAACAGATCGGACATTCGATCAGGTGGAGCTTTGGACTGCAGGCTTGCTGAATGTCAATTTGAATACCTTCCGTCTGTATTATGCTTTCTACGAACCTGTTACTTGCGAAGAGTATGCAGGGACATCGGAGGCTTGTATGGAAATGATTACGGCGCAGAAGCATGGGGCGACTATCAACTATGCGGAAACAAAATCTTCGTCGGTGGCAAGTGTGGGGGCTACCACGAACAACCTGTCGTACGTAATCGACAACAGTCAGCAGACAGCGGCTTCTATTGTAGCTGGAGTCAGTCTGATAAGCCGTTCTACCGTGGCTGTAAAATTTAATTCCATCAGAGGCGGACAGCCGCTGGGTGCCATACTCCGTACGCCGGGATATGTGCTGAATGCGTCTGTTCTTCAGAATGTGACAATAGCAGCATACAATGGTGGACAGGCGGTAGCAAGTGAGTCTACTTCCAGCGGATTGGCTTCCATCGAGGTGATAAGCGATGCCGGACTGGCTTATATGGAGGTTACTCCTTTACAGGATTACAATGAAGTACGTATTTCGTTCCCTTCATTGGCAGATGCGCTCGAAACAGTCTGGCTGTCGGGTTTCTATATCCGTCCGGATGCCAACGGGAATGGTATTCCCGACTGTGCGGAAGAGCTTGAAGTTCAAGGAGAAATCGACATTGTATACAGGGGTATAACCGAACATGTTTGTGTGGATGAAACAACCTATTTGGGTAATGTACGTATCTCTGTCGATGCTAAACCTGAGCTATTAGGTACTGAACTTACATTTACCTGCTATCCGTATAACGGCAACGGACAGAAGATAGAACAGGAGGCTGCATTGCAGCAGGATAACAATGGCTATTTCTTTGAATTGTCATTGCCGGTAGGCGATTATTCTATTTCGGGATTGTCTACTTACAACGGGCTGCGTGCTCAGGTACATCCGCTGAAGACTACCTGGAAGAGAAATGCGTCAGATACCGACTGGAACAACTGGAACAACTGGACGGACGGTTCTCCTTGGGGATGTACTAATGTGGTGATTCCTGCAGGAGCCACACGTTATCCGAACTTGAATGCTTGGGGTAGTGTAGATAAATTCTATGGCGGTAACTATTGTGCGAATATTCATTTCGAACCGGGAGCTGCTGTACTCAATACACAATATCTGGAGTATGACTGTGCATACGTGGAAATGGAAGTACAAAGCGGTATGTATCATATGATTTCTACTCCACTTCACGGCATGGTTACGGGCGATATGTTTGTTTCGCCTGAGATGCCGGCATACTTTACTCCGCTGAATGGGGCTACTTATCGTGAAGTGCGACACAATCCGGTAGTACGCCAGAAGATGTACAGTCGTGCGGTTACAACTGCAACTTCTGGTACTAACGGTACTGTAGCTGCCACTGTCGACTGGAGCCGTACATTCAATGCCGTGGCTCAGCCGTACGAGCAGGCACAGGGCATCAAGATGATGGTTGGAAATGATTGGGGGACTTCTTATCGTCTTCGTTTCCCGAAAGCATATACCGAGTACAATTATTATACGCTTTCCGGCGGATGGGTTAAAAAAGAAACTTTGCCGGAAGGGGCAAGAAATATGAATGGAAAATTTGCTTATGAAGTGATTGGATTTAATCCGGAGAATGCAGGTAGTTCATTTACTTTTGAATTGCGGAATGAAGAACAGGGAGCTACCTATTTTGTGGCAGGCAATCCGTTTATGAGTTATCTGGATATAAAGACATTCCTGACAGAAAATAAACAGTCTGTTCAGGCTATCCGTATCATAGATTCTGAAAATATTTTCGGAGGAGAAGAGGGATTGGTCAGAATTTCCTTAGGTGAAAACGGAGATTTAAGCTTTGATGTAGCTGGAGAACAGAGCAACACCATTGCACCGTTGCAGGCATTTTATGTAGAGGTGTCAGGAGATTATGCTTCAGACAATGTTAATATAACTTATACCTCGAATATGTTTGTACAGCCTTCTGCAAGTACCGCAACCAGAAGTTCCCGCAGTGCTTCTGTTCCGACAGCAGGCGAAATGAAAATCTCGGCTGTATCGGGTAACTCTGTAAGTTCTTGTTCGCTGCTTCACAGTGCCGGAGCATCGGATGCATACAATGCGAAGGAGGATATTGTTTCACTGATTGACGAGGACTTTATGCCGAAGGTAAAGGTGTATACCGTAGCCGACAAGCGTGCGCTCGATATTCAGAAAATGAGTAATGCAACTCGTGTGGGTTTAGGATTCATGGTAAAGGACGGTTCGCAACAGACAGAATTCACTTTGGACTATGGCAGCAACTGGAAGGGATGGACACTGGTTGACAAGCAGACAGGAAAGCGCTACCTGCTGGATGGTACTTCGCTTACAGTAAATGCAGGTGCGATGAAGAGTAATGACGGACGTTTCTATCTCGTAAAAGAATGAAAGGAAAGTAGGTTATGAAAATGAAACAATTCATACATGCTGTATTTTATGCCCTGACTGTGTGTGGCTTCCTCCTGTTGGGAGCCTCATGCAGCAAGGAGAATGAACCGGTACAGACTGTTGAGGGAGTAACGGTTACCATTGCGGCTCAGAGTGACTTGCAGACCCGTACTTCCTTGCCGGTTTATGATAGAGATTATGGAAATAATATTCGTGGTGTGCAGCACGTTACGGATGTATATCTCTATATTTACGAAATGGACGAAGCTGGGACCGATGGTGAGTGTAAAGCCCGCTTTAATGTGGGGTGGAGAGAATACTTTGGAGCTAATAATCTTCCGAATGAAACGGCAGAAATGTGGTATACGTTTGCTTATACATTTACGGTCGGAAAAACTTACCGGCTGGTAGCGGTAGGTGTAGATGGAGCTGAATCGGAAGATATCATGCAAGATTATGATGGCTGGAACTCTATTCTTACCTATGGATTGCCAGAGTCTATTCGGACAGGCAGTAAGCTGACTGATCCGATTACACTTCAAGAGGGTAAAACTCCGACTGATATGGCACATTCGGAATTCTTTACAGGGTACGTAGATTTCAAGCCAGCATCGGAGAGTGACAAGAATATTGGTGAGATTAATTTGTGGCGCAGGGTCGCAGGTCTGCAGGTTTGCCTGAATCAGATTCCAAAGGAAGTAGAGCGCGTGAGAATATTGCTTTATAATTCGCAGAATACACAAGTGAAACTATTGCCCAGTGCCCCCCAAGAAAGTGAAACGGATAAGATAATTACAGATTTCATTACCAGCCCTTATGGGAATGTTTCTTTCAACGAAGAGGGCAGGGTGCTGATGGATAAGACCTTTACAGAGGATGATTTATATCTTCCGGGATCTAGTACGGGAGTCGTTTCTGATTATGCTTACAAATGTTCCCTGACGGCATTTATGCTGCCTGTCAATATCCCAGACAGGGAGCTGTACGACTATACGCTTGTAGCGGAGTTTGTTACTACCTCCATGACCGGTATTGTAGGTTCCAGCAAAAAGGTACGGTTGATAAAGCCTTGGCAAAATAGCGACGGGCTTGATTTCGAAGACGAAACTGATATAGGCACAGGTATTATCGACGACCTCGACAAGTATCTTTTCCCGATTGAGGCAAATCATTTTTATTGTCTGGGGATTCCGTCAAAACCTATAGACTGTTCTGGCGTGTTGCAATAACAATTGGCACTGTGTAAGGTAGTTACAAGGGTATGAAGTTTCTTAATTGGATGATTAACTTATGAAATATACTAGATTGATTTATATGTCAGGCATCGTCCTGATGCTTCTTTCTGCCTGCAGCGATTCGTCGTCGCTTGATGCAGAAGGACAGAATGGGAAGCCACTGCAGCAGACGTTTACTGTAGCGGTAGAAAGTGTGGGCGAGCTTTTTGAAGGTGGAGAAGGGGTGAATCCGGCTACTGTCACATCACGCCGTCCTATTTCGAGCGTTACACCTACGCAGACGTTCGACAAGCTCAGTATACTGATTGTGGAGTATCAGAGCCCGGCAAAGGTGGTATATAAAAAGACGATTGAAAACTGGAGTAATCCGGATAACAAAGCAAGTTATCCCTGGAGTACTGAAGACGGACAGGGACGATATGTCACAATTACACTTACCGGCAGTGAGTGTCTGGAGGAAGGAAAGAATTACATGGCATATGTAATTGGTTACCAAAGCGGAACTTACGGAGGCTATGAGCCGTTTAAAGGTGTAGAAGTAGGGGATTATTACAATCAGACTGAAACCGTAACTGTCCCTAATGGAGGGTATGCTGAAGAAGTTTTTGCAGGTGCAGAAATTTTTTTGGTGGAAAATGGAGTGATTCTTTCCAAACTGAGTGCTGAAGCAGAGGCACAGCATGGACTGATGGTAGCTCGCCGGCAGGTAGCGGGTACGTTCGGCTATTTTACCCGTGTGCCGGTGCAGGTAAACGGCAGTAGTGTGGCTAAGCTGCGGCTAGTTGCGACCAAACGTAATCAGACTATTATCTTCGGAGGATTCAGAAGTGTGGACGATGCTTTCGATTTTCATAAGGATAATGTGATAAACGGCATGAATCCGCGTATGGATTATGACTGTGCACTGGCAGGATCGGCAGTGAACAATGCGTTTTCTGTATATGAGGTTGATTTGTGCAAGTGGTTTCCAGGTAATACAGAGAATGTGCAGTTGCCGCTGGATATGAATGGTGATGGTTATCTGGATAGTGCCGATACGAACTGGCAGACTGATGAGGAAGCCTATCCTAAGGGGACGATTTCATTACCGAGGGGTACGGTGTTCGGTGATAGCTTTTGGGTTTCGGTTGTTATGACGCAGCGAGATGTGGAAGAAGGAATACCTACTTTCCAAATGCAGATGCTTGATGCGGAAGGAAGAGTGATAAAGTATTGGGATATTATTTTACGTAATTACGAAACTGCAGGTGAAGACCGTACATTGGTATCGTTGCCTGATGGGGAGAACGGACGTACTGTGATTACCGAACTTGATAATATTGATACAGAAACTTGTTTTAGTATTGTACGTAATCGTTTGTATACGATGGGGGAAAAGAGGCAATCGCAGAATTATGGTGAAGATGAGCCTATCGATTTAAGTTCAGCCGGAGTGCTTGTGCTTGATGCTCGTCATGAATGGCAGATTATGAATTCTATTATCTTTAATTAGGTATTTATATTACATTTTGTTAATAAAAGAACAATATCCCCAACTTATTTAGCAAGTTGGGGATATTGTTTCAGAATTCAGTGGGTTTTCCTGTATTCTGCATATAGTTTGTTCTAATTTTAGAACGGATAGCCGATTGCGAAGTGGATACCCATTCCGTCCTTGAAGCTCGGTATGTTGTAGTATTTGGAGATTCCTGTTTCGTAAGGTACGTGCAGGGCTACTCCCCAGTCGAGGCGAAGTACAAGGAAAGACAAGTCGTATCGGATACCCAGACCTGTTCCCAGTGCAATATTGTCGAAGAACTTGTTGAACGTAAACTGCGCATCGGGACGTGCTTCGTCTTTCCGCATCAGCCATACGTTTCCGGCATCGAGAAACAATGCTCCGTTCAGATTGCCTCCGAAAAGGTTGGAGAAAATGCGGAAGCGATACTCCAGGTTGGCTTCCAGCTTGATATCTCCCGTTTCGTCTACGTATGAATAGGCTGCGTTTTCGGCCGGATGAAAGCGTCCGGGACCGATAGAACGTACCGTGAAAGCACGTATGCTGTTGGCTCCTCCTACGTAGAACTGTTCGTTATAGGGAGCAATGGTCTTGTTACCGTATGCCCAGATTACTCCGGCCATCAGTCGTCCGGCAATCTGCTGCTTGTCGTTGATGTAGTAAAGCGGTCGTATCTCGCTCGAGAACTTCAGGAACTGTGCAAATGGAGTTCCGAGGAATTTCTTTTCTCTTTCTTTCAGACTCTTGCCGAAGGCTGCATAAATAAGTGAGGTGACATTACCTGCCGAGCTGAAAGAGTTTTCCCACCATATTCGCATCCGGCGGTGACGCCATGAATCATCGTAGGTAAAGGTATAGGTGACCGAAGGGATGAACTGGTCGTCCAGACTGTGAAACAGCATGGGGTTGGCCTGTGCAATCGAGTCGAATGTAGCCGTACGGTGCTGCAAATGGTTGAATGCCAGATGGAGTGGTGTTACGGTATGTTTCATGCTTCTTGACGGGCGGAAACTGTACGAAACGGTTCCTCCGAAAGACAGCATCTTGAAGTATCGGGCACGGTTTACCTGTTCGGCATAAATCTTGAAGTTCGTTTGCGACGGGAAGCGGAACGGGTCAATGCGGTCGCGTACCCATGGAAGTACAAGGCGAGGGAACTCCAGTGACAGGGCTGCTCCCAGTTCGTAAGAGTTCATGACAGACTTGTCGCCGTCGACGGTTGAGCTGGTCTGCCATTCGTATGAACCTTTCAGCTCCAGATTGAGTGATGCTCCCATGCGGCGGAAGTTTTTACGCGACAGGTTGAATATGGCTCCGGGACCGGTCTGCTTGGTACTCTTGGTAGTGACGTTAAGCTCCAGCTCACTGTTGTAGGGCAAGTCGAACATGGCATTCACGCGTACGTCGAGTGTATCTTTTTCTGCTCCTGTACGGGGAGTATATTGAAACTCGCTGAACTTGAACACACCCAGTCGTGCCAGAGCTTCCTGGGTATAGTTTTGTCTGGTCTGCGAATAGACTTCTCCCTTACGGTACAGGAAACGCTTGCGCAGTACGCCGTAGCGGATGCCCGGCTTCTTTCCGGAGTAATAGATGGTAAAGTTGCGCAGCTTCAGTGAGTCGTCAGGCTGTTCACCGTTATATCCCGTCAGGTACACAGAAGTATGTCCGATATGATACGTGCGGAGGGCTTCTTCGGGAATACTTTGCCGGGGTACAATCTTTAACTTGACGTACCCTTTGCGCATGATTGTATCGGCAAGGAAAGTGATGAATTCATTTCTTGCGTAGTAGTATCCGTTGTCGCGGAAGAGGTCTATCAGACGCTGCCGTTCCTGATTCAGGACCGTCACGTCGAAATTATCTCCGCTGTGTATCAGCCGTTCGTCGAAATGTGCATGAATCAGACTGTCGGTTTGTGGTCTGAATCCTTCGTATGTCACGGTATCTATGTAGTACGGATTTCCCATATCGATGTCGTAACTCAGTTTTACAGCCCGCGGGTTACGGGTACTGTCTACCCGGTAAGTTACTTTTCCGCCGAAATACCCGTAGTCGTGCAGCAGATTGGACGCTACTTTTATTCGGGTTTCTGGATTTACGGTAGAAACATATACCGGTTTGGCAGCCAGTTTTTTGAATATCCACTTTCCGAAGCCTTTTTCATACCTTTCAAAGCGATTGTATATCCATAGTCCGAAAGGTATCGGAAAACGGATATTGGGCTTTACCACGATGGCGTTGTTCGGAGCAATGCTGATAGCTCCTTCCGCTTCGGCAAGTGCCTTTTGTCCTGCCTTGCTCTTGTCTTCGTTGTTGATGGTTACTTTCTTCAATCCCAGATACAAGGTTTCCCCTTCCGGCAAGTGCTTTGTTGTAGAGCATGATACAGCCATCATGGCTGCAAGCAGAAGCGTCAGGATATGATATGTTTTATATTTCTTCATGGATATGTAATTATGCTTCAATCAGTTTTCTGTTGTTTGTTCGGGCTGTTTCTTTTTGCGGGAGCGGAAGATGAACAGTTCGCTTAGTTTGCTCACTTTCTTTCTCAGTACGATACCGGCTCCTGTTTCTATCACTTCACCGTCGAGTATGCTTTCGTAATTCTTGTCGTGGAAAATCTTGATGTAGCGTGTACCGCTGTTGTCCAGACGGTATTCCAGCGAAATGTTGTCGATAAACGACTCGTCTTGCTGCTGTACATCGTTTCCGGTAGATATTTTTCCTCCGATGATAACCTGGAAGCGGTTGTTCCAGAATCGTTTGGCAAACTGGAAGTTATAATCCGTACGGGTATTTCCGGTTGCGCCTTCATCGGTCGTTTCCATACCGAAGTTTATATCTATTGTTTTCAGTGCATTTCCTGCTATCTTGTTTATCTCACTTTGCAGGAACGAGTTCAGCATACTGTTGGTGTCGAATCCTTTGCCTCCGGTATTGCTTTCTGACATATATATACCCGTAACCAGCATGGTGACAGCCAGCTTGTTTTTCTCTTCGGCCGATTTGGCAGCGAGTTCGTTCTGCATGGCACCGTCGTCGGGAGCTTCGAGTGTGAAGGTAAAGCCCAGATCTTCCAGGCGGTTTGTCAGATTCACTCCCACGTTGAAGTTTACCATACGCGTACTTTCTCCATCGGAAGAAACCGACGCACGCACCCGTTCCGAAGCCTTTATGTTCAGATTCGGGTTCATAACGTTTCCGGTCCATTCGATATAGCTTCCATCCTGAATGTAGAAAGTCTTCAGCGGGATGATAGGCATTTCGTATTTCATTTCTCCGCTTATCAGCGAATAACGGCCGTTGAGCAGCATGTTTCCGTCGGGCTGATACTGGAATGACAAGTCGCCTCCACCTTCCAGCAGCATGTAGTTGCTTCCGCTTTCATTTAAGTTGACACGTGCCTGCACAGCCTCGTCGATGTGAAGTGTCATCAAAATATCCATACCTCCCAGCGACATGGCAGGAATGTGAGGCTTGGCTATGTGAGTCGTATCGCTGAAGTCCACAAACGTGACAGTTTCGTTCAGGCGGTCTTCTACGGTCAGCGGAGAGTCTTTCAGTACATAAGTGAAATCACTGCTTCCTAAAATATTCATGTTGCCTCTCATGGTAAGGGCATCCGGCCGTCCTTTCAGCATGGCATTTACATCGACATAAATCTTACCGTGTACCAGCGACTCTTTGGTCTGTTTGGCATTGATCAGCTCAAAGTTATGCGCTTCCATTTTCAGGTTTATATCCATGGCAGCCATGTCGGTCATGTCTACGTAACCGTCTATGCTGAACGGTGTCTTTCCCTTGGTAAAGATGTTGAAGCGTTCGAATTTTAGTCGGCTGTTCTCAATCTTCAGCGGTCGGTTGTCGAGTTGCAGGTTCAGTGAAGCCTGTGGAATATTGATTATTACACTGTCAAGTCCTAGTTCTCCGTTCAAGACGGGCTGTGACGTGGAACCCTCTATGGAAATCGAACCGTCCAGGTCGCCTTTCAGCCTGGCCATATCATCGGGAATGAATGCGTTGGCTACCTTCAGCGGCAGATGATGCAGGTTCACATCTGCCGTCAGATTATCTTTATCATTTTTCCCCGTGGCAGAAAGGTACGTTCCGTTCAGGCTCATTATTTCTTCATCGTTCAGCATCAGGAAGCCGTCTATGCTGTGTTCTCCTGTTTCTTTAGGCAGATATACGGCACTCATTTCCCAATTGCCCAGCTGTTGCTTGTTGTAGGCAAGGTTGTTGATTTCTATGTCGGTTGCAACTTGCATGCTCGACTCGCTTTGTATATAGTGTGCTTCGGCGTTGATAAAGCCGGCTATGTCGGGCATATATGGGATGATGCGCCGGAACTCAGCTATGTCTATCTGGTTGAGAGCTACGGTAAGATCCTGCTGTACGAGAGAATCCGGAGTAGAATATAAGGATAATCCGGAATGATTCTCATCGTATATCTTGACGTCGGCATGGATACGTCCCTCGTCACTCAGATAGATATAGTTGCCGTGGTTCACCTTAAACGGACGATATACCAGAGTAGGATTGTCCGGAGTGATGTGCATGCTGATGCCGTTGGGACGTAGCTGTGCCTTCAGACCGAGATCAACTCCGGTTTCTCTTTTACCGTTCAGGTAACCTATTGCCAGTTGTGCATCGGTAGATCCGATATATCCGTTCAGTGAAATGTCGAAGGCTTCCTGACGTTTGTTGGCAAGAGCCTTTACACCACTGTAGAATTTCACCTGCACAGAGTCTTGCAACGTTTTGAAGTAAATCGTATCCAGTTGAAGACTGTCGGTCCGCAAGCCGTACAAGTCGATGGAACCGTTTAATCCGTCTTCCGGCGAAGTACTGAAGCTGGCCCGCAGACGATTGTAGTTTACATGCAGTGAAGCCAGGAAGTTGGCCACCGGATTGTCTGATCCGGAGAATACTTTCAACTGTGCCGAAGGCAGCATTTCTCTGATCAGGCGCTGATTTATGTGTTTTTTCTTCCACTGCTCTCCAAACTCCTTGGCTACCAGGTCGCTCTTGCTCATAAACTTGTCGAGGCTGTTGGCCGATTTGAACAGGAAAGTCAAATCGCCTGCATTGACATATCCCCTTACCGAATCGGTAGCCATATCGAAACCGGCATGCAGGTCTTTAGTCCTGAAGTTTCTTTCGGCTGTTACGAGCTGTATACCGCTGACGGTAGCACGTGCTTTGTGGCGTTGCTTCATATCCGTCTGTGCATGCACCTCGATGTTCATCGACGAACTGAAAGGCGTACTCATAAGTGACAATGCCTGCCAGTCTAACAGCCGCACATGGGTGTTCAGGTCGGCCTTTATCATATTCGGCTGAAGCAATGCCTGCAAATTGGCCGATACGTCTATTGCCCGGTTGTTGACATTCAGCATCATTGAAGCCTGAGAGTGTTTCAGACCGGCATCGAGTGTGACTCCGGAAAACAGAAGCGAGCCATACCGGAAGTGTGAAACCTCACCCTTCAGCAGAGCGGATGTTTTCGGAGAGAAAAAGTCGAATCCGTTTCCTTCGGCATGCAGTGAGGTCGAAAGTCCGAATATCGAATCATGCGGCATAAACTCGTGTATGTTGAGACTGTCGATATTCAGGTCGACCAGATAGCCTTCTTTTTGCAAATCATAGTCAGCTTTTAAAATAACATTGGCTTTTTTGCCCGGAAAGAACTGCATGTTTGCTCCGAGCAGACTGCCGTTGACCGAAGCTTCTCCTTCCAGTTTCATGCCATATGGCAGCACGACACCGCTGAGCATACTTTCTACAAAGTTCAAGTTGCCCGTTTCTACCGATAAATTGATGTTACCGTTTCTCTGGAGACTGTCCATAGGCAACGTAATACTTCCCGTAGCCTGTGCACGGAAAGCATCCTGAATGCTTGCCGAGAGCGTGGTAAGACGAATCTCCTTCAAGTTTCCGTCTATGCCGGCACGTATCTGCAATGGGGCAGACGGATATTTTTTTATGAAATCTTCCGGCATTCCGGTGATAACCTTCAGTAAATCATTCTTGCCGATGTCAGCCATCAGACGAGCATTGATCATACCGTCTTTTTCAGCATCAGTCGCCTCCCAGTCCATAGATGCGCTGAATTCGAGATACGAATCGGGGGTTGTTATCTGCAACGACGGAACTTTCAGTGTCTTGGCATCCGATACCAGTTTTCCTTTTGTTGAAACAATTTCCAGTCCGGAGCGTTCCTTTAAGTTGAAGTCGCGGATATTGGCATAGATATCATTTCCGGCATAGTAGGCAGAATCTACATCCAGCTTGATGTTGGTAATGCCGATATGCGATGCATCGAATCCTTCGGCAGCAGGAAGTGTATTGGTATCAAGATAAGCACTACCGTTTGTCAGTTTAAGTGAACCTGCCGAGTATGCCGACTTATGCAAGTCGACCAGTCCGTTCCGTAGAGAAAGCTTTTCGAGCGATGTTGACATGCTGAATGTATCCAGCGCCATTTGCATGGCAAACGAAACGTTTTCGAAATCAACATTTTTCAGTTGTATTTTCCAGAAAACCGGTTGCGAGCTGGTCGTATCTGAGGCTGTAGTATCGGCCATGCAGATGGATAAATGAGTATCCTTTAAAGAAAGAGTGTTGACAATGGCAGTTTCCGGATCGAGCTCTACGCCATGTGAGGATACGAATAGCTCTCCCAGATTTCCTTTCAGCGTCATACCTTCGATGAGGTTTGCCGTATTTACAGATGCCTTGCTCAACTCCAGACCGTCAAGTTCGATTTTCTTTCTCAGCAGGGGAGTTAACTGGATCTTCGCTGTTAATTTCTTGGCATTCAGTATGGTATCCTGCTTGTCGATAATTACGGTATTGTTTACTACCAAATCTAACGGAAATGAAAGAGAGATTCTTCCTATCGAGATTTGCATACCTGTGGCTTCGGAAGCGTAGCGTGTAGCCGTGTTTACCAGAAAATTCTGAATAGGAGGTATGTATATCAGAATACATAGCAATATAAATAATATGAACGGAGATGCTACGGCGATCCCTGTCCATCGCAGATATTTTTTCATAGGCCAAGTCAAGCTGTATTGTTTGTGCGAATTTATATAAAATAACCGAATTAGTATTCATTTTGTTCTGGAACTATTTAGTTGTATTTATATAAATTCTTTACCTTTGTGCTATAACTTAATTTTAAAAGATATATTATGAAACCAACTTTGTTTGTTCTGGCTGCCGGAATGGGAAGTCGTTATGGAGGTTTGAAACAGCTTGACGGTCTGGGTCCCAATGGTGAAACAATTATGGATTATTCCATTTTTGATGCTATCCGTGGCGGATTTGGAAAGATTGTATTCGTAATCAGAAAAGATTTTGAAGAAGATTTCCGTAAGAAAATCATCAGCAAGTACGAAAACCATATTCCAGTAGAAGTAGTATTTCAAAGCATCGACAAGCTTCCTGAAGGATTTACTTGTCCGGCTGAACGTGTAAAACCATGGGGTACAAACCATGCAGTGTTGATGGGTAAGGAAGTGATCCGTGAACCTTTTGCCGTAATCAATGCTGACGACTTCTACGGACGTGACAGTTTTGCTGTAATCGGTAAATTCTTGTCTGAACTTCCTGAAGGAGCTAAGAATACATATTGTATGGTAGGATTCCGTGTTGGAAATACCCTGAGTGAAAGTGGTACAGTAGCTCGCGGTATCTGTTCTACCGACGAAAACAGACATCTGACAACAGTAGTAGAACGTACTGAAATTATGCGTATTAACGGTGTCGTTTCTTATAAAGATGAAAATGGCGAATGGGTAGGCATCGAAGATAATACTCCGGTTTCAATGAATATGTGGGGCTTCACTCCTGACTATTTCAACTACTCTGAAGAATATTTCATCGACTTCCTGAAAGAAAACATCGATAAGCCTAAAGCTGAATACTACATTCCGCTCATGGTCAATAAGCTGATCAACGATGGTACTGCTACTGTAGAAGTTCTTGATACTACTTCTCGCTGGTTTGGAGTAACATATGCAGCCGACCGTCAGGGTGTAGTTGATAAATTGCAGGCTCTTGCCGACTCTGGAGAATATCCTAGCAAGCTGTTCTGATAATTGAACATATACTATACAGGGAAATTTCCTTTATGCGTAAGCTTTGTGTTTGTCATGAAGTAAGCGTGTAAAGGAAATTTTTTTGTTGAAGTTATGCCTGGCCGGTAAATATTGCGAAATGGATTTTAATCTTTTTTTCTGAATTTTGGTTAACTTTGCACTAATATAAAAGATATTATGAGGAAGCACATTTTATTTTGGCTGCTAGTTAACTGGATTGGATGGATTTATGCGGAATCGGTGGAAAAAGAGATTCCGCAGCTTCTTGCTACACTCGATTCTATATTAGTACAAACTGGAGAGTTGGCATCGCAGAAAGAGCTTAAAATAGCGCAATTGAAGAAAAAGTTATCGAATGCCGCCAATCTTGAAGAGGAATTCTGGATAAATAAAATGCTATATGACGAATCTTTCGTATTCAATGCTGATTCCGCAATGAAATACGTTGACCGTAATATACAGATTGCTACCGAACTTAAAAAGAAGGACTGGCAGGATGAATGGCTGATAAACCGTTCGTTTATGTTTGCTGCAACAGGATTGTTAAAGGAAGCAGGTGAAGTGCTGGAAAAAGTTGATTCTACCAGTTTGTCTGACGGACTGAAACTCTCGTATTACTATCAGCGTTCTTACCTGTATTCGCATTTAGGGCAATATATGGGCGACCAGAAGCAGGTTAATAATAAATATTATAATGAGTTCGAAAATGCCAATAAGCACATGCTGGCCTTAGTCCGTCCGAAAGATCCCCTTTATTGGTGGTGTGTAGCGTCATGTAATGAACTCTCTCCTGGAGATAGCTTGTTTTCGGCCTTAGAGAACGTTGTATTGTCTTCTCATCATAATACACGGCTGGATGCAATGAACGCTTATGGCCTTTCGAATATGTATAAGCGGATAGGAGATAAAGAAAAAACCATGATTTATCTGATTTATTCGGCAATGGCTGATTTGAGAGTCTGCAATCGCGATATTGCTTCGTTGCAGGAACTTTCATCGTTATTGTATGATGCAGGAGATATTGACCGCGCGTATGCTTACATGAATTATTGCTTGAAGGCAGCTTTGCTTTATCCCAACCGGGTGCGTATCATTAATATATCTACAGAATTGGATAAGATATATGCTAATTATCAGCAACGTGATATAAGATGGCGTAATTCATTGCAAAATTATTTGTATGTAGTTACTTTTTTCTCGATAATCCTGGTACTGGCCTTGATTGGTCTTTATCGTCAGACGAAAAAGTTGAGAAAGTCGCGTACAGAACTGGATTCTGCAAATCACTCTCTTAATCAACATGTTGTTGAACTTTCACAGATGCATAAACAGCTGGCCTTAGCCAATCAGGAGCTTCAGAACTTGAATGAACTGCTTAGAAGTGCTAACCAGAAGCTTCAAGAGTCGAATGATGTAAAAGAAGAATATATCGGATATGTGTTCTCTATTTGCTCGAACTATATCAGTAAGTTGGATGAGTATCGGAAAAACATTAACCGTAAACTAAAGACTGGTCAGTTTGAAGAGGCAAGACAATTGACTGATAACTCTTCATTGACTCAAAACGAACTTAAAGACTTTTATGCCAATTTTGATGCTATCTTTTTGCGGGTTTATCCTGACTTTGTAGCGGATTTAAATTCTTTGCTTCGTCCTGAAGAGCAGATTTTATTGAAAGATGCAAGCGAACTGAACACGGAAGTTCGTATTTATGCATTGGTCAGATTGGGTATAAATGATAGTGTCAAGATTGCTGACTTTTTGCATTGTTCTCCTCAAACAGTGTACAATCATAGGTTGCGCATGCGAAATAAAGCAATTATACCTAAAGATAAATTTGCCGAAGCTGTTCGCTTGTTGGGAAGAGGAGGCAAGTAATAGGAAATTCAAAATAGACTTTTTTAGCGGAGAGAACTTCTTGATTTAAGTTTTTCTTCCGGTTGAGAACAGGTCATAGTACACGCTATTTTGTAGTGTGCTATGGCTTGTTTTCTTGTATTGTTCATGTTTTAGAAAAGCTTGTTCTTTCCTGTTGTAATGGGAAGAAGAGGTAAATCTCATTCCCGAAAGCTGCTTTTCAGACTTGTAAAGGCGTATAAGTCACTCTATATGTCAATCGTATAGTTTACCTGTTAGTTTTATATATGCATTGATAATAAGTATGTTATCTTTTTGTAATCTTACTTGCTGACTTTACTTTAGAATAGATTAACGTCCTTTAGTATCTAATTTTGCTTCCAGAATTTTTAATCAAATATTCTATTATGTTAACTAAAAAATTTGCTAGTATGAAGAACAATTTTCAACCGGTACAGATTACTCGGTTTGTATTGTCTCTATGTTGTTTATTGTGTTTTTCTGTTCATTTGTTTGCACAACAAATAACAGTAAGTGGAAACGTCAAAGATTCATCGGGCGAGCCGGTAATTGGAGCCAGCGTTTTGGTGAAGGGAACTACCAATGGTGTGATAACCGATTTTGACGGTAATTTTAGTATTGCCAATGTAGAAGATGGTTCTCAAATTGAAGTATCGTACATTGGTTATGTAACGCAAATGAAAAAGGCAACAGGTACACAACCTTTGAATTTTATTTTAAAAGAAGACACCGAAACTTTGGATGAAGTCATTGTAGTAGGTTATGGAATTCAAAAGAAAAGTGTTGTGACAGCATCTATCAGCCGGGTTAGCTCTGACGATTTGAAAAATGTAACTCCTACCCGTGTAGATAATATGTTGAAGGGACAGACTTCAGGAGTAACGGTTACTTCTGCATCCGGACAGCCTGGTGATGCTGCAAAGGTACGTATTCGTGGTATTGGTACCATAAACAATTCTGACCCTCTTTACATCGTTGACGGTATGCCGGTTGATGGTGGTATCGATTATTTGAATCCTTCTGATATAGAATCTATCGAGGTCTTGAAGGATGCAGCTTCTGCTGCTGTGTATGGTGCTCGTGCTGCCAATGGTGTAGTATTGGTTACTACAAAAGGAGGAAGCAAAGGAAAAGCTGTTATTAGCTATGACTTCTCATACGGTTGGCAAAATCCTTGGAGAAAGAGAGATGTTCTTAATGCAGTTGAGTACGAAACGTTGATGAATGAAATGGCTGTTAACTCAGGCAAAGATGCTCCTTATGCCAATCCGGAAGCAGCAGGAGAGGGAACAGACTGGCAAGATGCTTTGTTCAACTCTAATGCACCGATAATGAATCACCAGATAAGTGTCAGCGGAGGTTCTGATAAAGGTTCATACTTTTTGTCAACAGGATATTTCAAGCAAGACGGTATTGTTGGAGGTAATTTCGATCGTTCAAATTACGAACGTTTCACTTTACGTATGAATTCTAATTATACATTGTTCGATCAGACTAAAAACCGTAACTGGCTTTCATCATTTAAAATTGGAACCAATATCGGTTATACTCGTATTAAATCAGTAGGAGTTGATACAAACAATGAAAAAGGTGGTCCGTTGGGTAGTGCGCTGATGATTGCTCCTACACTCCCTGTGTATGCTGAAGATCCTGAAGCTGTATTGAAAGAATATCCTACAGCAATAAAAGATAAAAATGGAAATGTTTATACCATTGTTGGTGATGCGTATAACGAAATAACCAATCCGCTGGCTCAATTGGAGTTGCCGGGAGATGTAAACAACTCTGATAAATTCGTCGCTTCTTTCTGGGGTGAACTTCAACTGTGGGACAATCTTAAGTTTAAAACAACTTATGGTGCTGATTTGGCATTCTGGGGAAATGATGGCTGGATATATCCTTACTATCTGGGAAAGAGCAACAGTCAGACTCAGTCTTCTGCATGGTCGGGCATGAACAGAGGATATACATGGCAGCTGGAAAATGTATTGTCGTATGACAAGACCTTTGGACAGCACTCAGTATCTGTTATATTAGGACAGTCTGCAAAGAAATATCAGGGACGTACCTTGTGGGGAAAGAACTACAATTTGCAATCTCTGGATCCTGATAAAGCCAACATCAATTTCGGACAAGGAACAAAGGCCGATCAGGAAGCTACAGGACAAGCTCAGCCTTTTTCAACACTGGCATCTATGTTTGCTCGTGTCAGCTACAACTATGCTGAACGCTACATGTTCCAGGCAACAATACGTCGGGATGGTTCATCTAACTTTGGCCCGAATAACAAATATGCTGTATTCCCTTCATTATCTTTAGGATGGAATATCACAAATGAAAAATTCATGGAAAAACGTCCTGAATGGCTTACTTCTATGAAATTACGTGCAAGCTGGGGTAAGAATGGTAATGAACGTATTGATGCCTTCCGCTATACAGCCATTATGAACAGTGGTAACAATTATATTTTTGGTGCTAACGGCAATGAAGCTATTGTGGTAGGAGCTAAACCTAATGGATTGCCTAACCCTGATTTGAAATGGGAAGAAACCAGCCAGACTGATTTGGGATTGGATTTCGGATTTTTGGGTAATGCACTTACTTTTACAGTAGACTGGTATAAGAAGAAAACAGATGGTATGCTGATGCAGATGCCGTTGCCTGCTTATGTTGGTGATACTCCTCCGATGGGTAATGTGGGTAAGATGGAAAACTCTGGTATTGAAATGGATTTGTCTTATAGATTCCAGGTTTCTGATTTGAATGTTAAATTCGGAGCCAATGCTTCTTACCTGAAAAATAAACTGATCGAACTGGGTAATGCCGAAGGTTGGGCTAACTATGATGCTATCCAGAATATCGGAACAATTACACGTGCCGAAAACGGAGAACCTTTCCCGTTCTTCTATGGAAAGAAAACTGCTGGTATCTTCCAGAATTGGGATGAAGTCAATTCATATGTAAATTCAAAGGGAGAGAAAATCCAGCCTAATGCACAGCCAGGAGATGTACGTTTTGTTGATGCGAATGGAGATGGAAAGATTGATGACGCAGACCGTGTGAAGATCGGTAAAGGTATGCCAGACTGGACTGTAGGATTCTCTATCGCTTTAGACTGGAGAGGATTCGACCTGAATGCTTTCTTCCAGGGTACTATCGGTAATGATGTCTTTGATGGTTCTCGCCGTATTGACTTGAAGAGCATTAACCTGCCTTCTTATATGTTAGACCGCTGGCACGGAGAAGGTACTTCCAACAAATATCCTCGTTTGAGTGAAAATGATGAAAATGGAAACTGGTTGTCTTCTGATTTGTATATAAAAGACGGTTCATACTTACGTCTGAAGAATATTCAGTTAGGATATACTTTGCCTAAGGCTGTAACAACAAAATTCTTTGTGCAGAATTTGCGTGTATACGTTGGAGCTGAAAACCTGTTTACAATTACAGGCTACGATGGTTTCGATCCGGAAATTTCTTCAGGTGGTACTTCTTTAGGGGTTGATAAAGGAGTTTATCCTCAGGCCAAGACATTTACAGTTGGCGCAAATATTACTTTCTAACTTTTAAACTGAGAAAAAATGAAAAAATATTTTATATGTGGTGCTTTAGCACTAATGAGTTTGGCTTCTTGCAGTGATTCTTTTCTGGAAGTATATCCTACCGTGAATATAAGCGAGGATGAGTATTATAACTCGGAAGAACGTATTTATAGTGCACTGGTTGCTGCTTACGATCCTTTGCAGTGGCCTGACTGGGGACTGGGACAGTATAATCCTTTGAATCTGGTTGCAGATGTTATGTCGGACGATATTTATGCCGGAGGTTCAACAGAGCAAGATAATGAGCACTGGCATCGCATGCATAAGTTTACAGCTACTCCCGAAATCGTTTGCAGTAGTTTATGGAGTGTATTTTATTCAGGAATTAACCGTGCCAATATTGTTATGGCAAAAATGGATGGTATTCCTGGTATATCTCAGGAAAATAAGGAACGTTATTTGGCTGAAGCACATTTTCTGAGAGCTTATTATTATACATGGCTGTGGAAATTGTGGGGAAACATACCTTATTATACCGTGAATCCTTCTACTTCTCCTTATTTGGTAGAGCAGATTTCAGCAGATGAAGTGTATCCGAAAATTATAGAAGATCTGGATTATGCATTGGGAGAAAATCGCTTGCCCGAATCTGTTGATATTACAATGAAAGGAAGAGTTACCAAAGCTGTCGCACAAATGCTGAAAGCAGAAGTTGTGATGTATCAGAACGATGAAAGCCGTTATGCTGAAGTCTTGTCGGATATGCGCTCTATTATATCTTCTCAGTTGTATAGTCTGCATGATGATTTTGCTGGAATGTGGGAAGATGCAGGCGAATGGTGTGAAGAATCCATTTGGGAAATAAACTATCACGATCTGAATGCTCAGCGTAGCTGGGGAAATCCGATCGCTGCCGGTGGTACAGTTCTTCCTACTCTGATCGGAATAAACGAATGTAAAGATGAAAAGTTTGCAGGCGGATGGGGATTTGGTACCGTGAATCCGGACTTGTATAATTCTTACGACGATGATGACCAGCGTAAGGACGGCGGTATTTTGAATTTTGCAAAATATCAAGAAACTCATCCGAATGCTTCGTATACACCGCGCTATGAAGATACTGGTTATTTCTTGTTGAAATATTTACCTCGCCAGGGTGGAAATAGTCAGTGTACGGGTGACAAGGACTTGAATTATAGAAATAACTTACGTGTATACCGTTATGCTGAAACATTATTGAATGCAGCCGAACTGATATTGCGTACTGGAGGCGATACTGCCGGGGCACAAAATTATCTGGATCAGGTAAGAGCCAGAGCTTATCGTACTACTGTAGAAAATTTGGGAGCTCATAAGGTTGTTGCCAATATTGATAATGTTTTGGAAGAAAGACATCTTGAATTGTATGGTGAAGGTAAGCGTTTCTGGGATCTGGTACGTTCAGGAAAAGCTAATGAGGTTTTAGGAAGTCGTGGTTATAAAGATAACAAAAAGTATTTACCTATACCGTCTAGTGAAATCGATAAGTCTGCTGGAACTTTGACACAGAATCCATATTAATCACAATGAGGAAAGGCTTTTCAGTGATTTATATCATTGGAATGCCTTTCCTGAAATGTAAATAATTTGTTTATGAAAAATAAAATATACTTACTGTCGGCTTCTCTTATGGTGGCGACATTTTCTTTTTTTCTTGTGTTTCATTCGGAGAAAAGGAAACAGGAAAAGATGAGATAGAGAAAAAGGTCGAGAATCTGTTAGGGAAGATGACACTTCAGGAGAAAATCGGCCAAATGAACCAGCTGAGTCCGTATGGTAGTGAGGAAGAAATGTATGCTTTGGTCAAAGAAGGAAAAGTTGGTTCGTTTCTGAATATTGTAAATGCGGAAGTCGCAAATAAGATACAGAAGACAGCCGTAGAGCAGTCACGGCTGGGTATTCCCGTACTGATGGCACGTGATGTTATTCATGGATATAAAACAATTTTTCCGATTTGTTTAGGACAGGCTGCTTCTTTTAACCCGGATCTGGTTCGTGAGTCTGCCAGAGTTGCCGCTATTGAGGCTTCTGCCGATGGTATACGATGGACGTTTGCTCCGATGATTGATGTATCCCGTGATCCACGTTGGGGAAGAATTGCCGAAAGCTGTGGTGAAGACCCTTATCTTACAGCTGTATTGGGAAAAGCTATGATTGAAGGTTTCCAGGGAGATTCACTGAATGATCCGACTTCTATTGCTGCATGTGCAAAACATTTTGTAGGATATGGAGCTGCGGAAAGTGGAAGAGATTATAACTCAACCTTCTTGCCGGAACGCTTGTTGCGTAACGTATATCTTCCGCCTTTTGAAGCAGCAGCAAAAGCTGGAGCTGCAACTTTTATGACATCTTTTAATGACAATGATGGAGTGCCTTCTACCGGTAATAAGTTTATTTTAAAGAATGTCTTGCGGGAAGAATGGAAGTACGATGGAATGGTTGTTACCGATTGGGCTTCTGCTACCGAAATGATTACTCATGGCTTTTGTAAAGACGCTGCCGATGCTGCAAAAAAATCACTTGATGCAGGAGTCGATATGGATATGGTTAGTGGAGCTTTTTCTGGCAACTTGGAAAATCTGGTGAAAGAGAATAAAATATCCGAAAAACAGATCGATGAGGCGGTTCGTAACATCTTGCGCTTAAAATTCCGATTGGGCTTGTTTGAAAATCCTTATGTTTCTACTCCACAATCAGTAAAATATTCACCAGAACATTTGGCTAAGGCAAAACAGGCTGTAGAACAGTCGGTTATTCTTTTGAAAAATACAAATCAGACATTGCCTTTAAATGCTGACGAAGTACATACTGTAGCTGTCGTTGGTCCTTTGACCGATGCTCCTCATGATCAGATGGGAACTTGGGTGTTTGATGGAGAAAAAGCACATACGCAGACTCCTTTGGCTGCATTGCGTGCTGTATATGGCGATAAGGTGCGTATTATTTATGAACCGGCACTGGCATATAGCCGCGACAAACAGACAACAGGATTGGCAAAAGCTGTCAATGCAGCTAAGCAAGCTGATGTCGTATTGGCTTTTGTAGGTGAAGAATCCATTTTATCAGGTGAGGCTCATTCTCTGGCCGATTTGAACTTGCAAGGTCTGCAATCGGAACTGATAGAAAAATTGTCACAGACAGGAAAACCTCTTGTTACTGTTGTTATGGCAGGCCGACCACTGACAATAGCTAAAGAAGTAGAAGAATCGGATGCTGTACTTTATGCTTTCCATCCGGGTACAATGGGAGGACCTGCTTTGGCTGATATCTTGTTCGGAAAGGTGAATCCAAGCGGAAAAACACCTGTTACATTTCCTAAGATGGTAGGTCAGCTTCCAATGTATTATGCTCACAATAATACCGGACGACCGGCATTGGAGAAAGAAATGTTGCTTGATGAAATTCCGATGGAAGCAGGACAGACTTCAGTGGGATGCCGTTCTTTCTTCCTTGATGCAGGTTCTACACCATTATTCCCATTTGGATATGGTTTGTCATATACGACATTCAGTTATGGTAATCTGAAGATTGTTTCGAGCAAATTGACGGTCAGTGATACATTGAAAGTTTCTGTTGAATTGAAAAATACCGGACGTTATGAAGGTACAGAGGTTGTACAGTTATATGTGCAAGATAAAGTTGGCTCTGTAACCAGACCGGTGAAAGAGTTGAAGCGCTTCCAGCGTGTCAATTTACAGCCTGGTGAATCTAAGCAGGTTATGTTTGATTTGCCGGTATCAGAATTGGCTTTTTGGAATATAGATATGAAGAAGGTAGTTGAACCGGGCGACTTTAAATTGTGGGTAGCTTCCGATAGTCAGGGAGGCTTGACAACTGAGTTTAATGTCGCAGAATAAATATAGGAGCTTTTTTTATGATAAAACAGATTATAGCACTCACTTTGGCCGGATGTTTATTTTCTTGCCAGCAATCTCAAAAGGAAGTTGGAAATCAACTGGATGAGAATAAATTTGTACATGTTGAAGGTGCCTGTCTGATAGAACCGGATGGAGATACCTTACACATAAAAGGTACTAATTTGGGAAACTGGTTAAATCCTGAAGGATATATGTTTGGTTTCACCAATACCAATTCTGCCAGAATGATTAACCAGATGTTTTGTGAACTGGTAGGACCTGATTTTACGGCCGATTTTTGGAAACAGTTTAAAGACAATTATATAACTCGTCGTGATATAGAGTTTATTGCCGGTTTGGGAGCAAATACAATCCGCCTTCCGTTCCATTATAAGCTATTTACTGATGAAGATTATATGGGACTGACAGCGGAACAAGATGGATTTGCACGTGTTGACAGTGTTGTTAACTGGTGTAGAGATAATAAATTGTATTTGATCTTGGATATGCACGATGCTCCGGGCGGACAGACTGGCGACAATATTGACGATAGTTATGGTTATCCCTGGTTATTCGAAAGCGAACGTAGCCAGCAGTTATTCTGTGATATCTGGAGAAACATTGCTGAAAGGTATAAAAATGAACCTGTAATATTAGGTTATGAACTGATAAATGAGCCGATTGCTCCGTATTTCGATAACATGGAGGAGTTGAATGGTAAATTGGAAGCTTTGCATAAGCGTGCTGTCAAGGCAATACGTGAAGTCGATACCAACCATATCATATTATTGGGAGGTTCTCAATGGAATGGCAACTTTAAGCCGTTTAAGGATGCCAAATATGATGATAAACTGATGTATACCTGTCATCGTTATGGCGGAGCTCCTACGAAAGAAGCAATTCAGGAATTCATAGCTTTTCGTGATAGTGTAAATTTACCTATGTATATGGGAGAGATAGGACATAATACTTCAGAATGGCAGTCATCTTTTTGCAAAGTCATGGAAGAAAATAATATAGGATGGACATTCTGGCCTTATAAGAAAAAGGATGACTCGTGTATAATGGGAATCCAGATGCCTGATAACTGGAATCATATTGTTGCCTTTTCTGAATCTCCCAGAGGCAGCTATGCCGAAATTCGTAAGGCACGTCCTGATCAGCAGATGGTACGGAAAGCGATGAATGATTTCATTCAGAATTGTAAGAAAGAAAATTGCATACCTCAAAAGGAATATATTCACTCGTTAGGTTTTAGTTTTCAATAGTTGAAATAGTTCTTGAAATATCATAAAACATTTAATATCATGAAAAAACAAATATTGTTAGGTGCGTTGGCGTTTGTTCTGTTTGCCTCTGTTTCGGCGCAGTCTGTCGATACACCTGTTTATTTAGATGATACAAAGCCTGTTGAGTTACGTGTTGAAGATGCCTTGTCCAGAATGACACTGGAAGAGAAAATTGCTATGATTCATGCTCAGTCTAAGTTCTGTTCTCCCGGTGTTTCCCGCTTGGGTATTCCTGAGATCTGGTGTACTGACGGACCTCATGGTATTCGTCCGGAGGTTTTGTGGGACGAATGGGATCAGGCCGGATGGACAAACGATTCATGTGTTGCATTTCCGGCATTAACATGTCTGGCTGCGACCTGGAATCCTGACATGGCTTTGTTGTATGGCAAGAGTATCGGTGAAGAGGCTCGCTATCGAAATAAAACTATTTTATTAGGACCGGGCGTAAATATTTATCGTACACCCTTGAATGGACGTAACTTTGAATATATGGGAGAAGATCCTTATCTTAGCAGCAAGATGGTGGTTCCTTATGTACAAGGGGTTCAAAGTAATGGCGTTGCCGCCTGTGTAAAGCATTATGCTCTGAATAATCATGAAGTCAATCGCCATACAACCAATGTGATTGTCGATGACAGAGCTTTGTATGAGGTTTATCTGCCTGCCTTTAAAGCTGCGGTACAAGAAGGTCATGCATGGAGTATCATGGGAGCGTATAATCTTTATAAAGACCAGCATTGCTGCCATAATCAATATCTTCTGAATGATATATTGAAAGGTGAATGGGGATTTGACGGAGTTGTTGTCAGCGACTGGGGTGGTACTCACGATACTGACGAGGCCATTACTAACGGTTTGGACTTAGAGTTCGGAAGTTGGACCAACGGACTGTCGAACGGAGCAAGTAATGCTTATGACAATTATTATCTGGCTAAAGCTTATCTGGATAAAATTAAATCGGGTAAATATACAACCAAAGAGCTGGACGAGAAAGTTCGTCGCATCCTTCGTCTTTCATTCCGTACGACAATGAACCGCAATCGTCCTTTCGGATCTATGGGAAGTCCTGAACATTTTGATGCGGCCCGTACCATTGCAGAAGAAGGTATCGTGTTGCTTCAGAATAAAGGAAATGTGCTTCCGATTGATTTGAATAAAGCTGCAAAAATTGCAGTAATTGGCGAGAATGCATTGAAGATGATGACCGTTGGCGGAGGTAGCTCTTCTTTGAAGGTAAAACATGAAATTTCACCGCTCGATGGCTTGAAAAAGAGAGTTGCCGGCAAGGCAGAAGTTCTTTTTGCAAGAGGATATGTCGGAGATGCCAGTGGCGAATACAACGGAGTTGTTACAGGACAGGATTTGTCAGATAACCGTTCGCCGGAAGAATTGATTGCTGAGGCTGTCAGCCTGGCAAAAGAATGCGATTATGTAATCTTCTTTGGTGGTTTAAATAAAAGTGCAGGACAGGATTGTGAAGATGCAGACCGTGCACAGCTGGGATTGCCCTACGGACAAGATCAGCTGATAGAAGCTTTGTCAAAAGTGAACAAAAACTTGATTGTCGTAAACATATCGGGTAATGCCGTTGCTATGCCTTGGGTGAAATCTGTGCCGTCTATTGTTCAGGCATGGTTTTTAGGCAGTGAAGCCGGAAGCGCCATAGCATCTGTCCTTTTGGGAGATGTCAATCCTTCAGGTAAACTTCCTTTTACCTTCCCTGTTTGTCTGGAAGATGTTGGAGCTCATAAATTGGGTGAATATCCTGGTGTAAAGAGAGAGAACGAGAATATCTGGGATACGAAATACAATGAAGGTATTTTTGTGGGTTACCGTTGGCTCGATAAGGAAAATATTAAGCCTTTGTTTGCCTTTGGACATGGATTAAGTTATACTCAGTTTGAATACGGCAAGGTTACGCTGGATTCTAAAGAAATGACTCAGAATGGAAAAATTGTGCTGACAGTCCCTGTTACCAATGTAGGCAAGAGAGAAGGAGCAGAAATCGTTCAGCTTTATATTTGTGATAAAAAGAGCTCACTTTCTCGTCCGGAAAAAGAATTAAAAGGTTTCTGTAAAGTCAAACTGGCTGCTGGAGAAACTAAAACAGTTTCTTTTACAATAGACAAATTGTCTTTGAGCTTTTTTGATGACAAGCAGCATAAATGGATTGCAGAACCTGGAAAATTTGAGGCTGTTATAGCTGCTTCTGCGGAAGATATAAAGTCGAAAACCGTATTTGAATTGAAATAAGTTTTTAGTTAATCTTTGCAGATAAATATGTTCTTCCCTCTTTCGGCTTTGTGATGCGAAGCTGAAAGGGGGAAGTTTCTCATTGTCAGGAGTATTTTCATGCGTCCGCACAGATGCCAGATTGCCAGTATGCCGAACAGGATACCTGCCTGATAATGCAGTATTCCTAAATGAGTGCCGGCATTTTCCCGATGCAATATCAGGATGAGGCCTGTCGCACTTGTCAGTAAATAAACGGCCGACAGACAAACCGTAACCTTGCTGCGTTGCCTGAATCTTTCGGGCAAGCTTTTATACCATCCCCGGTGAGCCCTTATGTGTCCAGTGGACAGGATGAGAAACAATACTCCCCATACGATATGTGTAACTCTCCAGATTTTTACATTTGACTGTACGATACCATGACCTGCCGCATGGATAATCAGACCGGTAATAAGAGTGAGCAGACATATAGCTGCCAGAACGAGGTCGATGTAGAATGTTCTTTGTTTCTTCATGATTATTATTTGTTAGGGTTAGCCGGTACAGTTCGGGGTATGTCCGGCATACATACTTCGTGTTGTTCCGGATGCAAAGTTAGCCCGATGAAGAAACGGAGGCAATGGATAAGATAGGGGAGTACTTGGACTATTTATGGTTTTTGCGGAAGTCTGTTGGAGATATTCCTGCTGTTTTCGAAAAGAGCCGGGTAAAGTAAGCGTAATCTTCAAATCCGAGTTCCTGAGCTATTTCCTTTACGCTTTTACTGGTATATATCAGGCTCCGTTTGGCTCTTGTCACAATTTCATATTGTATGTTCTGGCTGACACTGAACCCCGTCGTCCCTTTAACCGCTTCGTTGAGATACATGAGCGAGATATTCATCATGCGTGCATAGTAACTGGGACTGTGGCTGTGCTCTACATGCTGTTTGAGCAGGTTTCTGAAGGTGATGGTATGCTCCACATAACGTTGGGGCAGGCTATGAGCCGTTTGCTTGGAGGTGATAGCTTCTCCGATGATGTCGATGATGGCAAGCGACAGGTGCAGTGCCAGTGTCTGTGGATGTTTGCTGGTCTGTGCCAGTTTGCCGGCCAGGATGGTAAACAGCGATGTCAGTTCAGTCTGCTGTTCCGGTGACAGTTCTACCGTCTGTGTGCCAAGTGTATATTGTTCGAAGGATCTTTTGGAATTTTCTTCAATGAATGCGCTGTCAATCATCAGTATATACGCATTCAGTCCGGTAGCCTGTACAAAGCTGTGTACCTGTCCGGGTAATACCAGAGCGGCACAATGCGCCGTCAGCCTGTAGCTGTTGAAGTCTATATGGATGTCACATTCACCCGATTCGACGAAGCCGAACATATAGTAGTCATCCTGATGCGCATAGTCGACAGGGGTATGTTGTATGCCGTCTGCTGAAAATACACGAAGGTGTATGCCGGTATCGGAGATATCGGAAGCTCTGTGTTTGGGCAGTTTTTTCATCGGAATATATAAAAAAGAAAAACCACCGATAATTTAGTTATCGATGGTTTCCTTTTGGTGATCCGCCTGGGGCTCGAACCCAGGACCCCAACATTAAAAGTGTTGTGCTCTACCTGCTGAGCTAGCGAATCAAACCTGTGTTGCATTCATTTTCTGATTGCGAGTGCAAAGGTAGGTGTTTTGAGTGAAACTGCCAAATGTTTTGGCAAGTTTTTTCAAATAAATTTTCCTTTGCGTTTTTATCTTGCTGATTTATAGCGTATTTTGCTTTCGAAAAAATAAGCCTTTGCAAACCGGTTTTCCTGAAATCTTGTAGATTCCCGTTCCTGCCGGAGCTCTTACATTCGGACAGCCTGATTTTTTACATGCCGGCAGCCGCTTTTTATCTCCTTATTTATTCTTGAGTGCCGGTCTGCCGTTCCATTCTGGCCGGCCGGATCTTTACGAATGACTTGCCTGAGCCTTTTTTTCCTCTTCTACCGCTTTCCGGTAACAACATCTGCACAGAGGCTCGTATTCTTCCTTTTCTCCCAGCAACACCCGTTTGTCGTTGGCTACGGTACGGTGTGATACGTAGGCCAGATCTCCGCATTTCACGCAGATGGCATGTACCTTGGTCACCTCGTCGGCGATGGCACACAGGGCAGGCATCGGACCGAAAGGTACACCTTTAAAGTCCATGTCCAGTCCGGCAATGATTACTCTCACCCCTCTGTCGGCAAGTTCGTTGCATACGTTCACCAGTCCGTCGTCGAAGAATTGCGCTTCGTCTATGCCCACTACATCAATTTCCGAGCTGAACAGCAGGATGCTTGCCGACGAGTCTACCGGAGTAGAAGGAATCGAATTGTTGTCGTGCGAAACCACTTCCGCTTCCGAGTAGCGCGTATCGATGGCCGGCTTGAATATTTCTACCCGCTGGCGGGCAAAGGTAGCACGCTTCAGGCGGCGGATCAGTTCTTCTGTCTTGCCCGAAAACATCGAACCGCAGACAACTTCTATTCTTCCTCTGCGGCACGTTTCATGTGTATGATCTTCTGAAAAAACAACCATTGGTTCAAAAATTTGGTGCAAAAATACAATTTGTGTCGTTAATTTGCCTTATCTTCTATCTGAAATTTCATTTTTCGGCTATTTTATACACAACAACTGTTAAATATTGAATGAAATTAACTAGTGAGATTAAAAACTTTCTATCTTTGCTATATTAACAGTTGAAATATTGTATGGGAAGATTATATGTTGTTCCTACTCCTGTGGGTAATTTGGAAGATATGACCTTTCGTGCCATCCGTATCTTGAAGGAAGCCGACCTGATTCTGGCGGAAGATACACGCACGTCGGGCATTTTGCTGAAACATTTCGAAATCAAGAATGCGATGCAGTCTTATCATAAGTTCAATGAGCATAAGACGGTAGAGGGGATTATCAACCGGTTGAAGGCAGGCGAAACCATTGCACTGGTTTCCGATGCGGGAACTCCGGGCATATCCGATCCCGGCTTCCTGGTGGTACGCGAATGTGTGAAAAACGATATCGAGGTACAGTGTCTTCCGGGAGCTACGGCTTTCGTTCCGGCTCTGGTGGCTTCAGGACTGCCCGACGAACGTTTCTGCTTCGAAGGCTTCCTGCCTCAGAAGAAAGGACGCATGACCCGTCTGAACGGTCTGGTAGAAGAAACGCGCACGATGATTTTCTACGAGTCACCCTACCGGCTGGTGAAAACGCTTACCCAGTTTGCCGAGATATTCGGTCCCGAACGTCAGGTTTCTGTCTGCCGTGAGATATCCAAGATACACGAGGAAAGCGTGCGGGGAACCTTGCAGGAAGTCATTGCACACTTCACGGCTACCGAGCCGAGAGGAGAGATTGTCATTATACTGGCAGGAAAAGAAGATTGAAGTTATAAATTCTAAACAGATAAAAAACTATGAAGAAGGTTGTTTTATTTTCATTATGTGCTGCGGCCGTGCTTGCTTCTTGTAACAATGCAGGTCAGAATAAAGATGCGTTGAAACTTCAGAACGACTCGCTGATGATCGAATTGTCTAACCGCGATGCCGAACTGGATGAAATAATGGGAGCATTCAATGAAATTCAGGAAGGCTTCCGCGAAATCAATGAAGCTGAAAACCGTGTGGATCTTACCGGCGATGCTATCGAAAACAAATCGAGCGCCGACAAGATTAAGGAAGATATCCGCTTTATCAGCGAAAAACTGAAATCAAACCGTGAACAGATTGCCAAACTGGAAGAACAGCTTAAGAACAGCAACTACCAGTCGGCACAGCTCAAAAAGGCTATCAAGAACCTGACTGCCCAGCTGGAAGAAAAACAACGCCAGATTGAAACCCTTCAGGCTGAACTGGCTTCGAAGAATATCCGTATTGCCGAACTCGATGAGGCTGTTTCCGATCTGAACAAGAACGTCGACCAGCTGACTGCCGAAAACGAGGCTAAGACAAAGACCGTTGCTGCTCAGGACAAGGCCCTCAATACTGCATGGTATGTATTCGGTACGAAGTCGGAACTGAAAGACCAGAAGATTCTGAACCGTGGTGATGTGCTGAAAGACAATGAGTTCAATAAAGACTACTTTACAGAAATCGATATCCGTAAGGATAAAGAAATCAAGTTGTACTCTAAACGTGCTACGCTGCTGACTACTCATCCTGCCGGTTCATACGAACTTGCTAAGGACGACAAGGGACAGCTTACTTTGAAGATTACTAACCCTAACCAGTTCTGGAGCGTATCACGCTATCTGGTTATTCAGGTTCGATAATTATAAATAACTGAATTTTAATTAAATCTGTTATTCATTCTCTGTTCCGGAGGATGGATAACAGATTTTTTTGTTTATCTTGCACCGGTCAACCAATCAGAAAGGAGAAACTTATGAAAACATTCCGATATCTTATCGTTGCTGTACTGTTCCTGCTGGTGGCAGGTACATCGGGTGCACAGACCCGTGAAGAGAAGAAAGAGGCCCTCAAGACTTACGTCGGCGAACAGGTCAACGGCCGCACATTCAAGCTGGAGGCAAACATGGCATATCCCATGAGCGGCAGAAGCATTCCGCTGACTACACCCTACGGATTGCAGATGAAGAAAGACTCCGTCGATGTCTATTTGCCTTACTACGGCAGGGCCTATCAGATACCGTATGGAGGAGGAGAGGGGTTGCGTTTCAAGGCTCCCGTAGAAAACTACTCCAGCAAGCTCAAGAAAGACCGCTACCGGATAACGTTCGAGGCTACGACCAGCGAAGACAACTTCAGGTTCTCGGTCGACTTGTACGACGACGGTTCGGCAAACATTCATGTCACCATGCGCAACAGACAGCCCATTCACTACACCGGACAGCTCGATGCAACCGGGTTGCAATAAAAGATGACTATCTTTGCGTCAACGGAATAGCAGAAAATAATAAAAACATCATGGAAACAAATGAGATTTATGCCGTCAGACTCGAAAAGAAAGGAGTAAAACCTACAGCCGTACGCATCCTGGTGCTGAAAGCCATGCTCGAATCCCCGTGTGCCCTGTCGCTCATCGAGCTTGAAACACTTCTGGGCACTGTCGACCGCTCCACCATCTTCCGTACGCTGAATCATTTCCTGGCGCACCACGTGGTACACGACATCGAAGACGGCAGCGGCTCACTGAAGTACGAGGTCTGTCCCGACGAAGACACTTGTACCGTCGACGACATGCACACACATTTCTACTGTGAGGTCTGTCACCGTACCTTCTGCTTTCCGTCCATCCACATTCCCGTTGTCGACCTGCCCGAAGGCTTCCGTCTGCACAGCATCAACTACATGGTAAAGGGCGTGTGCCGCGAGTGTGCCGCCCGCATGAAATGACCGTGTAGTCCTCTTCCGGAAAATACTTCACCGACATGTGCGGCTGGATGCTGTAATACGGACGGTGGTTGCGCGGCAGATAGCCCACGCCGTGTACTCCCACCTGCACCGACAGCCGCGGAGATACCCGTATATGATGGTCGTATCAGGCTCTGTTCTTGAGTGTTGATACGACCATTCATTTTCTCTATCAGTATGTCCGGATTTTCAAAGCTTGAAAATCCGTTCCATCAGCTTCCATTTCTCCTGAGAAGACTGTCCCGGCAGCACCTTCTGGTACTTGGACATATGCTCCTCCCATTCCGCCTGACGAGGCAGTGTAGCAAGTCGGGCATAGTCACGTTCCATATCAAACTCGTCCGTCGTATCCATAATCATAAACAGGTGGTTGCCGTAAATATAAATCTGCATATCCACGATACCCACTTCACGGATGCCCGCTTTCACTTCCTCCCATACGTGCGCATGCTCTGCCACGTAAGCCTCTATCAACTCCTTGTCGTCGTAGAGATCCAACGTCTGACAATATCTTTTCATTTATACCGTTCTGTTTTGTTTTTTATCAGTCCCTGCGGAAAATATCACGCGTATATACCTTCTCCTTCACATCGTCCAGACACGCATCATAGCGGTTGGCGATGATAGCCTGCGCCTGCGCCTTGAAATCCTCCAGTCTGTTCACCACCTTCGATCCGAAGAACGTACTGCCATCCTCCAGCGTCGGTTCGTAGATGATAATCGTAGCTCCCTTCGCCTTGATGCGCTTCATCACACCCTGAATGGAACTCTGGCGGAAGTTGTCGCTGTTCGATTTCATCGTGAGGCGGTACACCCCGATGACACATTCCTTTTCCTCCGCCGGATTATAGCTGCCCCGGTTGTAGTAATCATAATATCCCGCCTTGTGCAGCACCCTGTCGGCAATGAAATCCTTGCGCGTGCGGTTGCTCTCCACAATCGCCTGAATCAGATTCTCCGGCACATCCTGATAGTTCGCCAGCAGCTGCTTCGTATCCTTAGGCAGACAGTAGCCCCCGTAGCCGAACGACGGATTGTTATAATGCGAGCCGATGCGCGGATCCAGACAGATACCCTGGATGATAGCCTGCGTATCCAGTCCCTTCACCTCCGCATACGTATCCAGCTCGTTGAAGTACGACACACGCAGCGCCAGATACGTATTGGCAAACAGCTTCACCGCTTCCGCCTCCTTCATACCCATGAACAGCGTGTCCACGTCCGGCTTGATAGCCCCTTCCTGAAGCAATGCTGCAAACTCGTGCGCCTTCTCCTCCAGCTGCTCACCTGCGATTTCCTTGATAGCCCTGTTCTCCTCATCCAGTCCCGCTATCAGCTTCGGGAATCCCACGATGATACGGCTCGGATAAAGATTGTCGTACAGCGCCTTGCTCTCACGCAGAAACTCCGGCGAGAACAGCAGGTTGAACTTCTTTCCCGCCAGGGCAGGAGAGGTACGGAACTTCTCCGCATACTTCACATACAGACTCCGGCAGTAACCCACAGGGATGGTACTCTTTATCACCATCACCGCATCCGGATTCACCTCCAGCACCAGGTCGATCACCTCCTCCACGTGCGACGTATCGAAATAATTCTTCACCGGATCGTAGTTCGTAGGAGCCGCAATCACCACAAAGTCCGCCTCCCGGTAAGCCGAAGCCCCGTCGAGCGTAGCCGTCAGGTTCAGTTCCTTTTCCGCCAGATACTTCTCGATATACTCATCCTGAATCGGGCTGATACGGTTGTTGATCTTCTCCACCTTTTCAGGAATCACGTCCACAGCCACCACCCGGTGATGCTGCGCCAGCAACGTAGCGATAGACAGACCTACATAGCCCGTACCCGCTACAGCGATTGTATAGTTTTTCATCATGGAAATGCTCTTTTGTTACAAAGCTAATATAAAATATCAGACAAGTCAAATGAAATTCTACTTTATAGTTGCGACATCAGCGCATCGAAATCTCTGCAACCGATAAAATAAGTTCTGTGTTCCCGAATCTGTGTATCCAGTTGCTTTTTTAATGCCGAAGTACAAACCTTTTCCCGGCTTGATGTCGTGAATGCCAGCATATTCAGTTGCTGTGTTAGTACATTTAGAGGATTACTTGCCACATTTACATCCGTTACCAGAATAAAAGCAATCTGAATTTGCCCTGTGTTCAGGTTACAGGTTGTAATATCTTCACATAACTTTATACTCTCCAGCAGTTTGCGTTGCAAGTCATATTTTCCTGCCTGTCTGGTTATCCTTTTTTCAAGTACTTGTTTTTCCTTTTCGGAAGCCAATGGTTTTTGAGCAATTGGCTGATGTGACAAAAACTCTTTCCACCCTTTCAGTTCAACAAAGCACAATACCTTTTCCGTATACGAAAGAGCATCAGACGAAGGAGAAGAAGCACATCCCTGCGCACTGTGCCATTGTGTTTCCACTTCATCCAGATTGATAACAGGCGTTTGTTGTAAAGAGAGGCAAGAAGGTGTGTGCTGGCAAGGAACATGCAACTGACATAGACTGCATGGTGTGACACCTGTTTTTGTCATTACCTGCTTGTAAATATGTTCAGGAGTCATATTCATTGCAGTTACAAGCCAAGGTTTACAATTTCATTCATAGGCTGTGCCAGTTTCATAAAAATCCGGTTCAAATCGTCCGTAACATCTTCCAGCACACACAGTTCGTCTTCTGTTTCCTCTGCCAGATAATAATTTACAAAGTCATTCATCGACAATTTATCAGCGAAATATCTCACGGCCTGTATGAAATAAGGACTGTGTGAACTTATTAAGATAGGGATTCCCGCTTTGGCAAGTTCTACCAGCACAGACGCGAATTTGATCTGCCATTCCGGATGCAGATGATTTTCCGGTTCATCCCATATCAGAATTTTACTTTCATCCAGCGCTTGCGTTTCCAGTAACATCTGCAAGACACCGAAAGCCTTTATTCCGGAAGCAACATTAACCGGTGCATAATTCTGTTCTCCCTTTTTCCAGTACATGTTTCGTTTTGCATTGTCAAAATAGAAATGTCCGCCAGTGATGTTATCAGTAAGTGTCTGTGCCTTTTGTATAAAAGGAGAGTAGACGTTATCAGGCAGCGAGAAACGGAAAGCATCCAGTTTCTGTGCCATATCCTTTATGTGATAATTTATCAGCGGGCGTAATACATCCTTTCCGGCAATATTGAAATAATGTCCTCCCGGCATTTGTGCATTTGCCAGGATATCTATCAGATGAATATACAGTGGCGATTCTACCAGCGTAGCGTCTTTGACAAAAGTTTCCGTTTTACATTTAAACTCCGTTACCTTATTCTCTTTTATCTGTATGGTTATATCTTTCCCCTGTTCTTCAGAAAAACAAATTTCAGACATTTCAGTATTGTATGTACAGATAGAATTAAGAAATTCGGCTCCTATGATACTTTGGAAAGCCCGTTCCAGCATTTTTTCGGAGTTACTGCTTTCGGTAGCCAATTGTACCAGTTGGTCTATGCTTCTTATAATTTTAGCCCTTTGCTGCGGTACAATGTTTATTTTTTCCAGTTTATCTTTCAGCTGACTGACCCATCGTTTGTCATTCGCAAAAGATTCCACCTCTTTCAGGAAAGCGGCAGCAGTAGACGGCAGAATCACCCCTTTGATTTTTTCTCCCGACTCTGTCTCGGTATGCTTTACATACATATAAAGTGCTGCGCAGTTCAATCTCATGATTCTGTCCTGCGATTGTGAGCTCAGTCTGTCAGCATTACTGAGTGACTTAATGACTGAAAACAATAGCTTTCCTACTGTGCTCTTTCCCGAATCATTGTTTCCGGCAATGACAGTCAAACCATTTAGAATAATGTCAGCTTTCTTTATTTTGTTGATATGGGTAATATTCAGTCGCATCTGCTTTCTTTAATGTAAAAATGAAATAACTTTTGCACTTGTTTACAGCTTGTTTATTTCCTCCTCTGCCAGTCCCGTAGCTGCTGCAATCTGTTCGTTGCTCATGCCCAGCGACTTCAGGTTACGTGCGATAGCGGTTTGTGTTTCTGCACGACCTTCTGCACGACCTTCTGCACGACCTTCTGCACGACCTTCTGCACGTTCCGTTTCTATATTGTCCCGTAAAATCACGATATTATCCAAGTGTTTGTAATACGCGTTCAGCTCCTCCCGGCTCATGCGATCCAGCTTCAGCCGTTCCTTCACCGCATTCAGTCCCGGCGCCGTAGCATTCTCCGGCACATTTCCCGTATTCAGGTAATAAATCCATTCTTCCAGCGGCGTCTTTGCCACCCGGTTAAAATCATTTACTTTCAGTATATAATATTCCGGATAAAGCTGGCTCACTTTGTCCACTTTGAATGTCTGTTTCTGAAACGGACTCAGTTCCAGCACATCCCCTTCATGAATTCCCACGAACTCCGTCTTTCCGTGATATACAAAATCCTTGCCGTGTCCCAGAGAGAAATACACGATGTTGATGCTGTACACCTTACGTACCTTGTCGTATCCCTGTCCGCGGTTGATGTACTCTGTTACCAGCTTCGAAGCGCCAAACAGCATCCGCTGGAAATACGCATACTCATTATTGTTCTGAATCTCGATGAGCACCAGTTCTCCCTTCGAGTTTTCCGCCAGCATATCCACACGGTTATACTTGTCGAATTCATCCTCCTGGTTGCTTTCACTCTCCAGCAGCTTCTGGATGGTCACCTTTTCCTCCAGCAGTGTGGTAAGCAGTCCCTCCAGCACCGCATAATTAGCTTTGTTGCGCAACAGGCGCTTCATAGCCCAGTCAAAACGAATATAGCTTTCCATACTGAGTGCATTTAGTAGTTGATACTTACAAAGTAAACAAATAAACCTTAAAGTGCCAAGCCAATACAAAAAAATCGCCACGATACCCTCTGTCTGGAGTACCCTTACTTACCAGTTGTATCGGCAGACAATATAAAAAAACGGGCAGGCCGTAAAGCCCACCCGTTTCATTAGAAAAACTTATGTATCAGAAATTTCCTTTATTGGCATTATCCCACCAGAGGTGTGTACCACCCTTATCGCCCGAAATACCGTTTTTGCTTGAATTTTCCTTATTCAACAGTTCCCGACCCATGGCGACACCCTGTGCATTTGTATCATATGCGTTGCTGCTGTAGATAACTCGGCGTACACCTTCTTCCTTGTTTACTCCACCGTTACTTTCGTCTACGTAAGCAGGGAATAAGTGCGGATAACCGGTACGTCTTTGTTCAGCCCATGCTTCGATAGAAAGCGGGAACAGAGCGAAATACTTTTGTGTAATGATACGTTCCAGTTTTTCCTCGTTGCTGGCTCCTTCGTCCCATTTTACACAAAGTTTGTTTACAGCCGGTGTGTTCAGTTTCGGATCTACCGGATCTTCAAAATCAACCTGAGTTGTCGTACCGTTGATGTATTCATCCACAGCTCCTGCAGCATAAGCATCTACGCCGGCATATTTTCCGCGATAGCTCAGCTCGTTTGTCATAGATACGCGGATACCGTCTTCATACAGACTCTGTACGCTTGCAGAACCGATGTCCCAGCGCAATTTAGCTTCAGCCAGCAAGAAATAAGATTCAGCAGCCTTGAAGATAGGCAGTGGCATAGAGTATACTCCGATTGTATTTTGCGGGTCGATCCACTGAGAGAAGTTAGCCCAGTTGTTCGGTTTTCCCGGCAGACCACTGGCAAATCGGATACCCAGATACTGTGTATTGGCCGGTACTACCACCTTACCTTCCAGGTTGGTAACATCCTTGATATTCTTTGTCATGTACAACGGCTGGCGCGGGTCTTTCATACCTGTCATCAGCGTAACCAGATTCGCGTTGAATCCGCAGTCACCCCAGTTGAACATCAGCCACATTTCGTTTTCCAGACTCTTGTCGATGACAATATCCGTATTTACGGTTGCCAGCGTATTGGCAGCCGCTTCTGTAGCCACCTGTTTCAGGTCTATGCCGGCTTCCTTCATTTCAGCCTCACGTTTAGACAGACGGAGCGCCATGCGCAATCTCAACGTATTGGCCACCTTTACCCACAGTTCAGTATCAGCATTACACCAGCAGTCGAAAGTAGCGAGAGTAACCTTTTCGCCTTCACTCATTCCTTTGATATCGGTGATAGCCTTCTCCAGATCCTTCAGCATAGCTACGAACAGCTGTTGCTGGCTGTCGAATGGATAGTACGATTCATATTCTCCCGACAAGATCGAGCTGTAAGCCAGCGGACCGTAAGCATCGGTAGTCATGAGTGTACCATATGCCTGTACGACTCTCATTACGCCGGAAAGTCCCAGTGTACCCTTTTGGTCACAATCGGCGATGATCCGTCGTGTATTGTTGAATATATGCAGGTAATAGTTTTCGTACATACCTCCACTGTGTCCGCGGTTTTCCCCCATATCTCCATTGGTAAAGTTACCGTTCGGAGTCATGAAATAACCGCTGTACAAGTCGATTGTCAGGTTTGTCCAGAACTGGAACATGTTCTGCTGAGGCGGATAGCAATATTGCATCGGTTCGGTACACTGTGCAGAGAATGGCAGATCATTCGGGTCTACCTGCACACTGTTTGTGTTCAGATCTTCAAAACTGTCGGTACAAGAAGTCATCAAGTTGCTTCCTAACCACGGGAGAGCCAGCAGAATGGCATATTGATAAAATTTATTTCGTTTCATAATCAGGCTTTTTTAGAAGTTAAGTTTCAGATTCAGACCAAAGCTGCGAGAAGTAGGCAGTGCGAACATGTCTACACCCTGCACACCATTTCCAGTACCTGCAGATACATCCGGATCCATCGGAGCATCTTTGTAGAAGAAGAACAGGTTACGTCCGATGATAGCAGCTGTCAGGTTCTTTCCTACGCCGAACAGGTTACGGAACGTATATCCCAGGCTCAATTCACGCAGACGTACGTTTGTAGCATCGTAAACATAGAATTCATTGGCATACGGACTGTTGAAGTTACTAGCTCCCGTTGTAGTATACCATGCTTTCGGATCAAATTCCACGCCGTCTACCACTACCTTACCTGCGTTACGTGCATCTCCGGTACGTTTTGAAACGCCCCAGCCATCCAGTGTTGCTTCTGTCATTGACAACACTTTGCCTCCGAACTTACCGTCAATCAGGAACGATAGAGTAAAGTCCTTATAATGGAATGTATTCGACCATCCGGCGTTGAACTTCGCATTCATGTTGCCGGCATAAATCATATCCTCGGTTGTGTCACCGCTTACTATCGGGTTACCGGTAGTTTCATCCTTCATCGGTCTGCCGTTTTCGTCGCGCATGATATGGCGTACATACAAGTCACCGTACGATCCGTCCTTCTTCAGGATAATCTTGGCACCGCCGAAGTCTGTCAGTGTCAGTCCGTTTGGCAGGTCATCTACAAGTTCTACGATTTTGTTGTCGTTGTACGACAGGTTCAGGTCTGTACTCCAGCTGAAATCATCATTAAACTGCTGATACCATCCTGCGCTGAATTCGAATCCCTGGTTCTGTACGTTACCGGCGTTTACATAACGGTTGCGCAATCCCGATTCATACGGAGCAGCTACAGAGAAGAACTGATTCTTGGTATTTGTCTTATAGTATGTCAGTCCCATAGTCAGTCGGTTCTGGAAGAATGTACCGTCGAATCCCACTTCGATAGAATGAGTCTTTTCCGGCTTCAATGTACGGAACGGAGCATTTTCCGGTGGAGTGATAGCACCCTGCGATTGCAGTGAGTACAGCAGGTTACTCATAAATACCGGCACGTCATTACCTACGATAGAGTAGCTGGCACGTACCTTGAGCAAATTCACGTTCTTGCCCATATCAACAAATCTGTCGAGCAGGAAGCTACCTCCGATAGACGGATAGAAGAACGAGCAGCTTTCCGTGTAAGCCAGTGCAGACGACCAGTCGTTACGTACAGATACGTCGACGAACAAACCATCCTTGTAGCCGAACTGAGCTGTAGCGAATACAGCGTTCAGACGTTTTTCTGTATTCCAGTTATCATTCTTGCCTACAACAGACATGTTTCCGTAGTAGTTGTTCGGAGTGAAGATGTTCGGGTAATATATGTTACCGTTTCCGGGTGAAGTAAACTGAGTACCTTCAGCCCATAAGTCAACATGTGCAGTCTTGCTCTTAGTGAAGCTTGAACCGGCAGTTGCCGAAACAAGGAAATCATTGAATGTATGGCTGTAGCTCAGCAAGACGTCACCATACAGCTGATCGCTGAAGTAACGGTTATCCTTCATACGTCCCATCGGGTATAAGTTGGCGATACTTGAAGCATACAGATTATGCTGCCAGCGTTCTTCACCTCTTTCGTAACGCATACGTCCCTGGATATTCAAGTCTTGGGTAATATCCCACTTGATGCTTCCTCCAAATTCATAACGGTGACGGTCGGTGATCGGAGTCTGTCGGTTCAGTGTCCAGTAAGGGTTACTGTACTGCTGCAGTCCGGTGTTTGTCCAGTTCTGGATATTACATCCTCTCGATTCATCATACACCTCGAAGTTGTTTTTATAGTAGTTCCAGTCTTCACCTCTCGGGAACAGGTATACACCAGTCAGCGGGTTGAACAGGAATCCGGCAGCAGCCTGATTCTTCACATACTGGTTGGTATACTTGGCGCTGAAATCAATGTGAATATTCTTCAGGACATTAAATCCCACTTTCGAATTCAGGTTATGGCTGCGGTAGGTATTGCTTGGAGTCATACCTTCCGAGTACACGTTACCATAAGAGAAGTACGCCTGGATATTTTCATTACCACCGGCCAGCGAGATAGAGTTGTTTGTTGTAAATCCGGTACGATAGAATTCTTTCGCATAGTTAGGTGCTTCCGAAGCCAGTTTTTCGCCCCAGCTGTATGTACCGTTGTCGCTGACTCCATATGTATTCTGGAATTCCGGAAGAACCATTGGAGTTTCCATAGTGGTATTGCTGGACACGTTGATTGAAACTTTGCCCGACTGAGCCGACTTGGTTGTGATCATGATAGCACCATTGGCAGCCACGGCACCATACAATGCGGCAGCCGATGCACCTTTCAGCAATGTGATAGAAGCGATATCATCCGGGTTGATAGTCGACATCACGTCGCCACCGTCACGTTCGCCACCATAGTTGCTGCTTACCTGAGCACCCGAAACACTGTTCATTACCGGCACACCGTCCACTACGATCAGCGGCTGGTTGCTACCACTGATAGACTTGTTGCCGCGGAACAGGATTTTAGAAGAACCTCCGGCTCCGGTAGAGTTTGGTGTAATCATCAGACCGGCACTTTTACCCTGCAGTGAGTTGATCATGTTCACACTCTTGATGTCGTTCACATCACTACCTCCCACAGTCTGTGCAGAATACGTCAACGTTTCCGACTGGCGCTGGATACCCATAGCCGTTACCACGACTTCACCCAGGCTTTCGGTATCCGAAACCATAGAAACATCGATAACCTTTCTTCCCTTCACTGCTTCTTCCACCGTTTGCATGCTGATATACGAAAATACCAGCACATCGTCCGGTCCCACAGTAATAGAATAATGACCGTTCAGGTCGGTTACAGTACCATTGGTAGTTCCCTTTACCAATACGTTTACTCCGATTAGAGGATCGCTCATTTCTTTACTGGTAACACTTCCGCTTACAGTAATTGTCTGAGCATAAATCCCAGTCAGAAACATTCCTATCAGGAACATTGTGACTACTAGAAATGATCGTTTTTGCATAGTTAAACTATTAAGGTTAATACTCTATTTTCGATTTTAAGGTTAAAATATATTGTATATATTCTCGTTATCAATTAGTGTATTTCCTTGTAGTCAGTCAACTGTCCTGTTTGTGTTTGTATTTTGATATAGTTTATATTATTTGTATAGTTCTTGTATTTTTATGTATCATCTAAATTATATAATTAATTTTAAATAGAGAGTTTTTTAGGAACAAAATCTCATTCTCTATAACATTTTTTATACAAAGCTCACTGTAGAAACAAAAAAAATCGCCACGATACCCTCCGTATAGAGTACCGTGGCGATTCCCGTTTACTTCCC
>OGNI01000036.1_pt1 | contig 99519 bp, 91 predicted proteins | sample 1573421 | NCBI WGS metagenome assembly OGNI01 (sample SAMEA2581928, study PRJEB24529) | metagenome | biome: Human gut stool | place: China | collected 2011
AAACTGCACCTCCAAAAGTTGTTTTTTGTCCAACTTTTGGGGTGCAGTTCAAAATGTACTATCTTTTTTTATTTTCTACTTTATCTATATTTTAAACAATTGGATTTCGCTCTGGCGTACCTGCTTTACGCGGATATACTTTAGGTGTTGCTTTTTCTTTTTTAATATAGACAACAGCTCTTTTATCTTCTAATTCAGGGAGTTTTACAGGCATAGATTTAACTAATTTCCCACCTAATACAGAAAATGCTTTTTGCGCTTCTTGTATTTCTTCTTCATATTGACGACCTTTTAAAGCGATAAAAGTACCACCTTGTTTTACAAAAGGCAAACAATATTCACAAATGATAGGTAATCTAGCTACTGCTCTTGCTGTTGCTAAATCAAATTTTTCACGATATTTTTTATTTCTTGCTGCTTCTTCACTGCGTGCATGGATTACTTCTACATCTTTTAAGCCTAATTCATCAACTACAAGTTGTAAAAATTTCACACGCTTATTTAAAGAATCAAGCAATGTCAATTTTAATTCTGGACAAAATATCTTTAATGGAAGTCCTGGAAAACCTGCTCCTGTCCCAACATCAATAAGACTTACCTGTCCTGTAAATAATTCTTTTTGATAGCAACTAAGTGAGTCTACGATATGTTTTATAGCTACTTCTCTAGGCTCTGTAATCGCTGTTAAATTGATTTTTTCATTCCATTCGACTAGTAACTCATAATATCTATTAAAAGCGCTTATTTGGTCGCTAGTAAGCTCTAAACCATATTCTTTAGCTACTTCACTTAAGTCATTTACAAAGCTCATGCATTTTCCTCCTGTCGATGATATTGTTCTAGATAAACAAGTAATACAGAAATATCTGCTGGAGATACGCCAGAAATACGACTTGCTTGACCTATGGAAATTGGTCTTATCGCATTTAATTTTTCTCTAGCTTCATCGCGAAGGCTAGATACTTCATCATAATTTATATCTTCTGGCAGTAATTTTTCTTCAAGTTTTTCCATGCGTTCAACTTGTTCTAATTGTTTTTTGATATAACCTTCATATACTAAAGTAATTTCTACTTGTTTTTTCACATCTTCACTAATTTCAGGAAGCTCTACGATATGTTTTAAATCATCATAGCTGATTTCTTTACGTTTTAATAAATCCGCTGCTGTAACAGTATTGTGAATAGAGCCTAATTCAAATTCCTGCATCTTTGCTAGCGTTTCTTTATTTGGATGAATGCGAATTTCACTCAATAATTCAATGGTATTTTTAATGCTATCACGACGTTTTACAAAGCGAGCATAACGTTCATCAGATACTAAGCCAACTTGACGACCTTTTTCTGTTAAACGTAAATCAGCATTGTCTTGACGTAAAAGCAAACGATATTCTGCACGAGAAGTCATTACACGATATGGTTCGTTAGTACCTTTAGTTACTAAATCATCAATCAAAACACCAATATACCCGTCAGAACGTTTTAAAATCAAAGGTTCTTTTCCTTGAATTTTCAAAGCGGCATTGATACCAGCAATAAGACCTTGTGAAGCTGCTTCTTCATATCCAGATGTACCATTTGTCTGCCCAGCTGAGAAGAAACCGCTTATTTTCTTAAATTCCAAAGAAGGTTTTAATTGTAATGGATTAATACAATCATATTCGATAGCATAACCAGGACGCATAATTCTCACATTTTCTAAGCCTGGAATAGTGCGTAAAAATTCCATTTGTACATCAATAGGCATACTTGTAGACATACCTTGTACATACATTTCTTCAGTATCTAAACCTTCTGGTTCAATAAATAATTGATGACGTTCTTTATCTGGGAAACGCACAATTTTTGTTTCAATAGATGGGCAATATCTAGGGCCTACACCAGTGATAATACCATTTGCCATCGGTGCACGTTCGATATTATCTCTGATGATTTTATGAGTCTGTTCATTTGTATAAGTGAGCCAACAAGGAACTTGTTCACGAGTTTTTACATCACTCATAAAAGAAAAATTATGAACTTCATCATCACCAGGTTGAATTATCATTTTAGAAAAATCTAAAGAACGACGGTCTACACGAGCTGGTGTACCTGTTTTAAAACGCATGAGTTCAACACCAGCTTTTAATAAGCATGAAGATAATTTTATAGCTGCTCTTTGACCATTAGGACCGCCATCATATGTATTTTCACCAATGATAATGCGTCCTTTTAAATATGTCCCAGAAGCAAGTACTACAGCCTTACAAGTATAAACTTCACCAGTTTCTACTACCACACCAGTTACTTTATTATCTTCAAACAAGATTTCATCTATCAATAATTGTTTTACATCGAGATTTTCTTGCAATTCACAAGTATGCTTCATGGTATTTTGATATAGTTTTTTATCTGCTTGTGCTCTCAAAGCCTGTACAGCAGGGCCTTTACCAGTATTAAGCATACGGTACTGAATACAAGTTTTATCAGCATTTACGCCCATTTCTCCGCCTAAAGCATCAATTTCACGGACTAAATGACCCTTAGCTGGGCCACCTACAGATGGATTACATGGCATCATTGCTATATTATCCATATTCAAAGTTGTAAGTAAAGTATTACAACCCATACGAGCACTAGCAAGAGCTGCTTCTACGCCAGCATGACCTGCACCAATAATAATTACATCATAATTGCCTGCAATAAACAAAAAAATTCCTCCTATTTCAAACTATATCGTTTTATTTACCTATGCAAAATTGACTAAATATCTGGTCAATAATATCTTCATCTACTGTATCGCCTGTTATTTCTCCCAATTTTTCCCAAGCAGAGCGAATATCTATGACAATAAAATCTTCTGCCATATCCATTTCAATAGTATTTAAACAATCCTCTAAATATTTTTGTGCTTCTTTTAACGCATTAGCCTGACGCACATTATTTACAAAAACGCCTTCAGCTTGTTTTACTGTGCCACTATATACGCGATTTACAATCTCTTGCTCTAATTCTTTTATGCCATCATTGTTGAATGTAGATATCTGCATATATTTAAAATTGCCCTGCAAACGTTTTTGTAAGTCTTCTATATCTAAAACACAAGATAAATCATTTTTAGTAAGTAAAACTATGCCTTCTTTACCTTGCAATAAATTAATGATTTCCTCATCTTCTTTTGTTAAATCAGAAGATGTATCAAATAAAGCTAAAATCAAATCTGCCTTTTGTACATAAGACATGGATTTTTCTACACCAATTTGTTCTACTTTATCTTCTGTTTCACGAATACCAGCTGTATCTATAATCTTTAAAGGAACTCCACCGATATTTGCATATTCTTCTAAACTATCTCTTGTAGTCCCTGGAATATCTGTTACAATCGCTCTATCTTCACGCAAAAGCGTATTTAAAAGGCTGGATTTACCTACATTTGGCTTACCAATGATAGCTGTTACCAAACCATCACGCAAAATTCTACCAGTATTAAACGTAGATAACATTTCTTCTATGCGATTTTTTATACTTCTAACCTTTGCACTAGCTTCATCTTTTGCCACATCTTCGATATCATCTTCTGGAAAATCTATGGAAGCTTCTAAATGAGCTATGACTTCTAAAATATCATGACGCATAGCTTTGATTTCATCAGAAAATTTACCTTGAAGATGACCTGCTGCCATGCGAAGTGAAGCATCTGTTCTCGCTTTTATGATATCCATTACAGATTGAGCTTGTGATAAATCCAATCTACCATTTAAAAAAGCACGTTTTGTAAATTCACCTGGCTCTGCCATTCTAGCGCCATTTTGCAATGCCAATTCTAAAATACGGCGAACAACTAATGCACCACCATGACTTTGAATTTCCACCACATTTTCTTTTGTATAAGAATTAGGTGCCCACATTGCTATACATAAAGCTTCGTCAATGACATTACCTTTTTCATCTACAATCTTACCATATACAACTTTATGACTTTCAAAATTTTCTACAGTCAAATCCTTTTTGGCACATTTAAATAACTTACTAGCAACAATTCCAGAATTTTCACCACTGATGCGAATAATACCTATGCCACCTTCTCCAGGTGGTGTAGAAATTGCTACAATAGTATCATTTTCCCCAAAGTTTTTCATCAAAAATCCTCCAATTAGACACAAAAGGACTGCCCCAAATAATATAAACAATTGGAAACAGCCCTTTCACAGCTTTATTTTCACTATTAAATTACTAAATCTTCATTTTTATTATGTTTAATATCCACAACTATTTTACGATGAGGTTCAACACCATCACTGTAAGTTATGATATCAGCATAATCCTGAAGTGCCATATGAATAATTTTACGTTCATGGCGATTCATTGGCTCTAAAACTACTTTTGTGCGATATTTTCTAGCTTTATTAGCTAATCTTTCTGCTAATTGACAAAGTGTTTCTTCACGGCGTTTACGATAGTTTTCCACATCTAGAACAATGCGAACTCTCGCACCTGTAACATTTTTATTAGCAGCCATATTTGTTAGATACTGCAATGAATCAAGTGTCTGACCATGTTTACCAATCAATACACCTAAATCATCACCAATGAGATTGAATTTATAATTTATATCTTCTTCAATACATTCAATCTGTATATCTTTGTGCATGGATTTGAAAATCTTCTTTAAAAATTCTTGACCTTTTTCCAATGGTGTTAATTCCTTTTCAGTTGCTCTTATTTTAGCAACTCTAGCACCAATTAAACCGAAAAAGCCCTTTGAAGGTTCTTCTAATACTTCAAAAATAACACGTTCTTGAGGCAAATCCAATTGACTTAAAGCCAATTTTTTTGCTTCTTCAATGTCTTTACCAGTTACTTCGATAACTCTTGCCATATATTATGACCCCTTTTTTGCAGAAGTATCTTCATGTCTATACATCCACCACTGCTGCAATATCTGCATAATATTATTGACAATCCAATAAATAACTAAACCAGCTGCAAAATTACAACTAATCCAACCAATAAATAAAGGCATTACTACAGACATAATCTTCATCTGCATTTGCATCTGTGGAGAACTAGAAGCTGAAGATGTTTGTTTTTGTACTACATAAGTACTTATTGCTGATAAAACAGGCAAAATGTAGTATGGGTCTGGATTAGATAAATTCATAATCCATAAAAATGTTGGATCTCCACCATAATCAATGCTTTGAAGAGCATAAAACATTGCCATCAAAATAGGCATCTGAGCTAAAAGTGGCAAGCAACCAGCTAAAGGATTTACCCCAGCATTTTTATAAAGCATACCCATTTCCTGTTGTAATCGTTTTGGGTCATTTTTAAACTTATCTTGAAGTTTTTTCATTTTTGGTTGCAATTCTTGCATTGCCTTCATAGATTTTACCTGTTTTACAGTCAACGGATAAAATGCCATTTTTATAATAATAGTCAATACTATAATTGCCACACCATAAGATTCCAAACCTACTGTGCTTAGAAAATCATGGAAAATACCCAAGATAAATTCTAATAACTGCACAATTGGATTAAAAATAGAAGAAATAAAATCCAAATCATCACATCCTATAAGTAAATTTCAAATTACCAACGAATAACCATAAATAAACATCTATTTTACAGGGTCGTATCCACCTTTATGAAAAGGATGACAACGCAATATGCGTTTTATTGCCATCCAGCCACCGTGAACGACACCATATTTTTCTACCGCAATTAAGGCATATTCTGAACAAGTCGGAATATAGCGACAGCAAGGCGGTTTCAATGGAGATATAAAATTTCGATAAAATAAAATCAAACCAATGAAAATCCGCTTCACTTTTTTTCAACCTCTTTTTTCAAAATGTTAGCACGCTTACATAGTGAATAAAATGATTTCTCTAAAGCTGTAGACTTTAAATCTACAGCTGCCGCTCTGCCTACAAGTAAAAGACAATAATCATCTTTTATTTCATGACGATGTAGTCTATATACTTCTCGAAGCAATCGCTTTACGCGATTTCTAGTAACAGCATTTCCAAGTTTCTTACCAGCAGCAAAAGCCACTTTGTGAGAAGGGTGAAATGCTTTGCAATAATACATAACCATGTTCTTATTTGCTAAAGAACGGCCACAACGATAAATTTTTTGAAAATCACTATTTTCTTTAACAATGAGTTTCTTTTGCAAACTATATTTCATGTTACCCTCACTTGGGAAGTTAATCTGACGTTTATGCTCATATATATTAAGCAAAATACAAAAAACTAAATCATTCCCAGTTGTAGAGATAGTGAAAAGCACTATCTCTACTTATGACAAAAGGAAAAAGAGGCCACCGTAGTGACCTATTATTATGCGGATAACTTATGTCTTCCTCTAGTACGTCTTCTTTTTAAAACAAGGCGACCACCTTTAGTTTTCATACGTTGACGGAAACCATGAGTTTTCTTTTTCCAATGAGTATTTGGCTGAAATGTCTGTTTCAATTTTCACACCTCCTTAAAAAACACCATAATAGTTCAAATTATAGCTATTAGAATTATAGACTACTGCTGTTTTTGTGTCAACAGATTTCAAAATACTTGTTGATATATCATACTCATTTTGATAATATATTTATGCACTTATCCACAGGTTTTGACAAATTCTGTGGATAAGTTTTATAAAAAATTTTAAGAAAGGATTATCTCCATGACGGATATTCAATTACAGGCAACTTGGGAAGAAATATTAAAAAATCTTGAAAATTCACTATCCACGCGAGTTTGTAATAATTGGTTAAAGCCATTAAAACCGATAAAACTCACTACAGAAATGTTAGAACTAGGTGCACCTAATGTTTTTACCAAAAATTGGGTGGAAAAATATTATTTACCATTTTTAACAGATTCTTGCTATGAAATCACTAAAGCACATTTAGAAATTTCCATCACTAATCTTGAAAGTACAAAAGACGCAGAAACTATTTATCCAGATGAATTAAAACAACAACAATTAAAAAAACGCAATACTAGAGTTAGAACGAAGAAAAAAGCTACAAGTTTGGCACAATCAAATGATTTATTTCAGCCAACACTAACAGAAGCGATGCAACCACCTAGTGAAATGACAGAGACACCTCTTCCTATAAATCCTGGAGATAAATCTTCACTTAATCCTAAATATACTTTTGAAAGTTTTGTAATTGGTAATTCTAATAGTTTTGCTCATGCTGCAGCACTTGCTATTGCTGAAAATCCTGCAAAAGATTACAATCCATTTTTTATGTATGGTGGTGTAGGATTAGGAAAAACACATTTAATGCATGCAATAGGTCATAAAATTTTGCAAAAACATCCACAAAAAAGAGTATTATATACAACTAGCGAAAAATTCACAAATGAATTAATCAATTCTATTAAAGATGGCACATCTGCTGCTTTCCGTCAAAAATATCGCAACATTGATGTATTACTTGTTGATGATGTTCAATTTTTGGCAAATAAAGAACGAATTCAAGAAGAATTTTTCCACACCTTTAATGCTCTAAAAGATGCTAATAAACAAATTATATTATCTAGCGATAGACCCCCTAAAGAAATAAAACCTTTAGAAGACCGTCTTTGTTCTAGATTTGAAGGTGGATTACTTGCAGATGTTCAAGCACCAGATTTAGAAACAAGAATTGCTATTTTAAAGAAAAAAACTTTAATGGATAATTTAGATGTACCTCTTGATGTCATGACATATATCGCTAGCCATATCGACAATAATGTTCGTGAATTAGAAGGAGCATTGACTAGAGTTGTAGCTTATGCGTCATTCAAACATTATCCTGTAACTAATGAATTAGCTGTTGATGTTTTAAAAAATACCATCACTAAGCAGGAAACGACAGTTAAACAAGTGGATAAAGTTATCAACATAGCATTAATTCAAGAAACAGTTGCTAAATATTTCAAATTAACATTAGCAGATTTAAATGGAAAAAAACGCAATCGCAATATTGCCTTTCCTCGCCAAATAGCGATGTATTTAGCTAGAGAAATGACTGATGCTTCTTTACCGAGAATAGGTGGCAACTTTGGTGGTAGAGACCACACAACTGTTATGCATGCCCATGATAAAATCAAGAAACAATATCAAGATAATCCAAAAACAGCTAGCGTCATTGATGAAATACGTAAATTAATCACAAGTTAAAACTTATTAACAAGGGTTGTGGATAAGCTTGTTGATAAGCTGTGCATAACTTGTGTATAACTTGATAATATACACAACGATGTGGATATGTGGATAATTAGTCACAAAATATCCACAAGATATCAACAGGCATAAAGCCATATACCATAAGGTTTTAAGCCACTTATCAACATATCCACAGATACCTACTACTAATACTACTAAAATATAATATATATATAATAATAATAGAATAATAACATAGGAGTGGATAACTCATGAAAATCACCTGTGAAAAGAAAGAACTTGTACAAGCAATACAAATAGTTTTAAAAGCTGTACCAAGTAGACCACAAATGCCTATATTATCTGGCATATATATCAAAGCACATCAAAACTATATAGAATTACAAGGAACAGATTATGAAATCAGCATTATCTGTAAAATAAAAGCAATAATTGAAACAGAAGGTACTATCGTATTACCAGGAAAATATTTATACGAAGTTGTTCGTACTTTACCTGGTGAATATGTAGAAATAAAAAATAACGACAGTGATAACTCTGTAAACATTCGCTCTAATTCTGCACAATTTAATTTATTAAATATGCAAGAAAATGAATTCCCTATTATTGAACCATTAAAAGGTCAAATTAATTTTAATTTAAAAAATGATATATTCTTAAATTTTATCAAAAAAACATCTTTTGCTTGTGCAACAGATGAATCAAGACCAGTATTTACAGGCTGTTTAATGGATATTACTGATGAAAATATCGTAATGGCGGCAACAAATATGCACAGATTAGCATTAATAAAAGAAAATATAAATTATATATCAGATAATAATATTAAAATAATTATTCCTGCAAAAATATTAAATGAATTTACACATATATTTAATTCTGAAATACCAACAGATATTCAAATTTCCTGTACACATAATAAAATAAGCTTTTCTTATGAAAATATATATGTAATTTCACGTTTAATTGAAGGTCAATTCCCAGATTATAACCGCGTTATTCCTAAAGAATTTAAAACACATGTAAATATTAATAAAAATGAATTCCAATCTGCTTTAGACCGTGTATCTTTAATATCTCGTTCTGGTGATTATAATATTATTCATTTTGAATTTGTGGATAACATTGTAAGAATTTCCTCAGATAATCCAAATATTGGTAAAGCAGAAGAAACAATAAATGTGGATATTGAAGGTCCTGGAATAAATATTTCTTTTAATGCTAAATATATTATAGATGTATTAAAAGCTATTGATGCTGAAAACTTTATTTTTTCCTTTAATCAACCATTAACAACAGCTTCTATTACGCAAAGAGATAATAAAAACTTTGTTTATGTTGTTACTCCTGTACGCACAAAGACTATGTAATAATTATGAAAATAGATTTATTAACATTATATAATTATCGTAATTATAATAATTTAAATTTAAAATTATCTTCAAATATAAATATTTTTACTGGTTTTAATGCACAGGGAAAAACAAATATAATTGAAGCTATATATTTTTCTTCTTTAGGTATATCTCATCGAACTCGCACTGAGGGGGATTTAATACTATGGGGGAAAGATGAAGCTAGTATAAATGTTAAATTTTCAAAAAGAGATATTAATTCTATATTAAAAATAATTTTAAAAAAGAATAAGCGAAAAGAATTAAATTTTAATGGAGAAATTATTAAACAGAAGGATTTACCAGGATTATTAACAATGATATTATTTTCTCCAGAGGATTTAATGCTTATTAAGGGTTCACCCCTATTAAGAAGAAGGTTTATTGATATAGAATTATCTCAAATTAGTAGAATTTATTATAATGAATTAGTGCAATATAATAGATTATTATTACAACGCAATAATTTATTAAAAAAAATCCGTGAAAATAAAAAGCTTATACCTATGCTAGACACTTGGGATGAACAAATTGCAAAGACAGCAGCATTTATTGTGGAAAAAAGATTAAGGGGTATAGAAAAATTATCAAAATTAGCTCAAAAAATACATTATGAAATATCTCAAAAAATGGAAATACTTAATATAAGATATAATATCCATAATTATAAAAATGAGGCTTTAAATAGTTTCGATGATTTATTTAATTTTTATATACAAGCATTAAGTAAATATAGAGATAATGATATTTATAGGGGGTCTACAAGTATTGGACCACATAGAGATGATATTGATTTTTTCATCAATGATATTTCATTAAAATCTTTTGGCTCTCAAGGTCAACAGCGTAGTTCTGTTTTATCTTTAAAATTAGCTGAATTAGAATTTTTAAAGCTTGAAACAGGAGAATATCCTATATTATTATTAGATGATGTAATGAGCGAATTAGATACGCGTAGAAGAGATAATTTATTATCTTTATTGCAAGATAATAATGTGCAAACGTTAATCACAGCAACAGATATAAATTTATTTAATTCCCACCCTAAAAATAAATTTTTCAAAGTAGAAAAAGGAATTGTCAGTGAATAAATGAGAAAGGCATATAATATTATTTATTATATGAATTAACAATATGAAAAGAGCATATTCAAATAATTTATTTGAGACTGGAAATACAATAATTCCTAAAACAATGAAAAATCTAGGTCTTTTAAAAGAGTATAAGAAAAACCAAATTTTTTACAAATGGGGGGATATAGTAGGCAAGGAAATAGAAAAGCATATATCCCCTCAAGAAATAAATTTTGCTGTATTATATGTATATGCAAATTCGTCTGTATGGGCAAATAATTTTCAATATTTAAAGATAGAAATCATTGAAAAAATAAATGATTTTTTAGGGTATAAATTTGTTAAAGATATACAATTTACTAGATTAAGAAAGAAAAAAATAGATAATTATTCATCTATTTTAGAAAGAAAAATTGATTTAGGAAAATATGTACGAAGAGTCCCAATAACAGATGAGGATTTAATATTAGCAGATACTAAAGTCCAACAAATAGAAGATGAAAAATTAAGGCAAAAATTAAAAACGATTTATTTAAAAAGTATACAATTAACAAGATTAAAAAAAGATTACGGGTGGATAGCCTGTGAGCGATGTGGCAGATTAACGCCAAAAGAAAAACCTATTTGTTTTAATTGTCTGCGAGAAATAAAAGAAGAAAAAGAAGCTACTATAATTGAAATATTTGAAGAAATGCCATGGGCTAATTATCAAGATATATCACAATATGTAGATTGTAATATGGATATGGTAAAAAAAATGCGTGATAAATTAATTCAAATGATAGCAAGTAAATTATCCCCCGATGATTATACTAGTGTGGAAGCTATAAAATTAGTTATGCTATATAAAGCTATTTCTCCAGAAAAATTAAATGAATATATAATAAAAGATACATTAAATAAATTACGTTTTGATATGGCTTTTTGGGATAATAATAAAATAAAAGCGAAGAAAAAATAAAAAAGATGTGTATATCTCTATAAAGATATACACATCTTTTTCTATTTATCCACTTATCCACAAGATGATATATATTTTTGTGGATAAACAGATGTTTTTTATCTATTTTTTGTGATTAATCAATAAATTTTTTAAATTTATCCACAGATGTATTCACAATTAATGTGGATGGAAAATTCACTTCAGTTAAAATTTGATGTACATATTTATGATTCCCAACATCATTTGCGATATGAGCATCACTGTTGATAATTAAATTAGTTTGATGTTGTGCACAATATTTTAGTAAGATTTTCATATTTTCACGAGAATTTAATCGTTCACCATCAGGTCGTACAGAGCTATTGTTGAGTTCTAAAAGAACATTATATTCTTTAGCAGCAAGAGCGAGTTTTTCATAATCAACAGGATAATAGCCATTATCAGGATGACCTATAATTTTTATTTTATCATGTTTCATAGCATTGATTATGGCAGATGTATTTTCTTCTTGGCTACCAGGTTTTATACATATATCATGAAGACTAGCAATACCATAGTCTATTTTACTGAATGCTTTTGTGGATAAATCCATAGTTCCATCATAATCTATAATATTGATTTCAGCACCCATGCGAATTAGTAGGTCATCTTGTTTTCTAGGGATAACTTTAAAATTGTAAAAATATATTTCAGAACAAGTTCCAGGCATTTTATTTGTATGTTCTGTAATTCCCAATAATTTTAGACCTTTAGTTTTTGCACTATCAATCATTTCTTGAAGTGTGCTATAAGCATGACCACTAGCGATTGTGTGGGTGTGGACATCTAAGATATCAATCATTTGTAAGTCCTTCTTTCCTTATAATATAGTTTTATTTTGAAATATCTTTATAAGCCTGTCAATAAGTACTTTTGACTAAAAATATTGTATACATATATACATATATTTTTTTATTGATATTTTGTTTTATTATGATATAATAATTTTAGTTATGTAATATATGTATAAAATCTATAACAAAAAGTTATAGATTTTATTAAAGATGAGCCGATTGCCATAACATTTATATTTAAATTTACTAAGAAGGCTCTTTTATAATAGTATTTAGTATAAAGAGAACCAATGAAATGATAAGATTGGCTTATAGGAGGTCATAATAAATGTTTAAAAGAGTCTTAATTGCTAATCGTGGTGAAATAGCAGTACGTATCATACGTGCTTGTCAAGAAATGGGTATAGAAACTGTAGCTGTTTATTCTGATGAAGATGCAGATGCAATGCATGTAAGATTAGCAGATTATAGTTATAATATTGGTCCAGCTGATGCTAGTGAAAGCTATTTAAATATTGATGCTTTAATGGAAGCTGCTGAAAGAACAGAAGCAGATGCCGTTCATCCAGGATATGGATTTTTATCCGAAGATGCTGATTTTGCAGAAATGGTAACTAAAGCTGGAATGACATGGATTGGTCCATGGGCAGATACTATCCGTAAAGTTGGCGATAAAGATGAAGCTAGAGCTGCAATGATACCATCAGGTATTCCAATGTCAAAAGGTAGTACTCCATTGACTAGCGTAGAAGATGCTGTTGAACAAGCAAAAGATGTAGGCTATCCTATTATTTTAAAACCAGTAGCTGGTGGTGGTGGTAAGGGTATGCTTATCGCTAACAGCGAAGATGATTTAAGAAATATTTTAACTATCATTGATATAAATAAAGTAAAATATTATTTTGAACATTATATTGAACATTCTCGTCATATTGAAGTACAGATTGTAGCTGATAATTATGGTCATGTTATTCACTTAGGTGAACGTGAATGCTCTTTACAACGTCGTAATCAGAAATTATTAGAAGAATCTCCTTCTATTGCTTTAACTCCAGACCGTCGTGCCGAAGTTGGTGCTTTAGCTATTAAAGCAGCAAAAAGTGTTCATTACAATAATATTGGTACTGTAGAATTTTTACTTGATTTGAAAACAAATCAGTTTAATTTCATGGAAATTAATCCACGTATTCAAGTAGAACATGGTGTAACAGAAGCTGTTACAGGCATTGACCTTGTGCGTACACAAATTCGCATAGCAGCTGGTGAATCTTTAGACTTACAACAAGAAGATGTAAAATTCACAGGTCATGCTATTGAATGTCGTATCAATGCTGAAGACCCAGATAATAACTTCATGCCATCTCCAGGAAAAATTGATTTCTTCTTAGAACCTGGTGGACCTCGTGTTCGTGTAGATAGTGGTGTTTGTGCAGGACTTTCCATATCTCCATATTATGATTCTTTGATTGCAAAAATCGTAGTACGCGGACGTACTCGTGGTGATGCTATTAAAATTATGCGTCGTGCTTTAAATGAATTTAAAGTTGGTGGCATCAAAACAACAATACCACTTCATCAACGTATTTTGAAAAATGAATACTTCTGCACAGGTGATATTGATACAAGATTTATTAGAAATCATTTCTCTAAATATGTACAACCAATGACACCTGCACAGTTGAAAGCTTCTAAGACAGCTAAAACTGAAAAAGAAATTATTAATGCTATAAATGCAAGTATGTATTATGCTTAATTTATAAAAATATATAGTAATATACCTAGCCCTGATAACAGAGATAAATTGTTATCAGGGTTTTTTTATTGACAAAATAAATAAAAATGATAAATAATGAATTAATTCAATTTATATTTAGGAAAGGTAAAGGTGGAGATAATGAGTAATTCTCGTGTAAGAATTATTAAAGACCCAGAAGAGAGAAAACAAGAAATCATAGAAGCAGCCTTACATTTATTTTCCCAAAAGGGATATGAGCATACAACTATACAAGATATTGCTAAATATTTAAATATATCTCAAGGATTATGTTATCGTTATTTTAAATCTAAAGCGGAGATATTCACAGCAACTGCTGAATTTTATGCACAGCAGATTTTAATTCAAATAAGACAACCTTTTCCTGAAAATATGAAAGCAATTGATAAATTTAATGTTACGATAAAAAGACTTTTTCAATATATTATCAAACATGGTGAGTTTGAAGCTAATAGTGAAGTAAGTGCCTTACGTGCGGATAGATTAGATAGTATTTCTAGACAGATTATAGAAGTGATTATACCGATAATTAAGCAAGGTAATGAAGAAAAGATATTTAATTGTCATGATATAGAAAGAACGACTAAGATTTTTATTTTTGGTTTGGTACATACTTTTCATGAAGAAATGCCTAAGCAAAATATAAGGGCTTATATTAAGTCTTTTTTAGAGTATTTAAAGACAAATTTAGTATTGATTTTAAATATAAAAGAACCTGAATTACTAGGTGAAGGTTGGGAAAACATTTTATAGATATAGATGTAAAAAACTAGGTGTTATATTATATCGACACTTAGTTTTTTTTATTTGACGGTATAGTTTATTTGTAGTAATATTTAAATGAATGAATTTATTCATTCTTGAGGTGATATGATAAAATTTGTTATTATATTAGGATTTTTCTGATATTATATAAGTGATGAATAAAATGGAAATGAATATAGAAGGAGGGATTTATGATGAAGAAAATATTTTTTGTGCTATGTTTGTTATTATCTTTATATTTATGCACAGGTTGTGGAAAAAATGAACAAGTTGTGGATAACACTGTTTATGTAAAAACACAGACAATTGATTATGGTGCAAGTAGTAATGAAGATAATTATGCAGGTGTAGTTAAAGGTCGTTATGAAACTAATTTAGCTTTTCAAGTTAGTGGAAAAATATTATCTAGAAATATAAATTTAGGAGATAGAGTATCAGCAGGAGATATCTTGATGGTCATTGATGACAAAGATATTAGACAGAGTGTAAATGCCTATGATGCTCAAGTGGAAGCTGCTAAATCGCAATTGAATTTAGCACAATCTAATCTTGCTAGATATGAACAGTTATATGCAGCTAATGCAGTTAGTGCTCAATCTTTAGACCAATATCAAAATGCTTATGATAGTGCTTTATCAGCATATAATCAAGCTGTAGCTCAAGCGACACAAGGATATAATTCTTTGGGTTATACACAATTAGTCGCAAATGCAAATGGTGTTATTTCTAGTGTAAGTGGTGAAACTGGTCAAGTCGTAAGTGCAGGTCAGACCGTAGCTGTACTTATTCAAGATGGAGAAAGAGAGATTGAAATATCCATTCCTGAAAATAAAATTCAAGATATAAGCATAGGCCAAAATGCGACAGTTGATTTTTGGGCTTTAAAAGGCACTACTGTTCAAGGTGTAGTCAGAGAAATATCACCGATAGCTGATACCGTAGCAAAGACTTATAAAGTTAGAATTAGCCTTGTAAATCCTCCATCTGATATTCAATTAGGTATGACTGCAAATGTTATATTTACAGGAGCAAATAATGGTGATACAAATATTAGTTTGCCATTGAGTGCATTGTATCAAGTGGAAAATAAAACTCAAGTTTGGATCGTCAATGATGCTTCTTGTGTGGAATTAAAAGATATAAATGTAATATCTTTGGGAAAAAATGATGTGATTGTCAGTGGATTAAATAAAGGTGATGTAGTAGTAACAGCCGGTGTGCATAAACTTTATGAAGGGCAATCAGTAAAATTAGCGGATGGTGATACTTTATGAGAAATTTAACAGAAGTATCATTAAAAAATAAAAATCTAGTCTGGTATTTTATTGTTGTGATTTTTTTTGCAGGAATTTTTTCCTATACGAAATTGGGACGAATGGAAGATCCTTCATTTACGATTAGACAAATGGTAGTATCTGTAGCTTGGCCAGGAGCGACAGCTTCACAGATGGAAGAACAAGTTACAGATAAGATTGAGAAAAAATTGCAAGATACACCAGGTCTTGATTATGTAAAAAGTTTTTCGCGTTCAGGCGAAGCTGTTATCTATGTGAATTTACGTGATGATATAGATAATGATAAGATACGACCTACATGGCTTGAAGTTCGCAATATGGTTGATGATATAAAAAAGGATTTACCAGAAGGCGTTTATGGGCCATATTATAATGACCGATTTGATGATGTATATGGTTCTATATATGCTATCACAGGTGATGGTTATTCTTATGAAGAAATGCGTGAAAAGGCAGAAAAAATAAGACGTATCTTATTGACTGTGGATAATGTCAGCAAAGTAGAACTTGTAGGTGAACAGCCTGAAAAAATATATATAGAAGCTTCATTAGATAAGCTTTCTGAATTGGGTATTAGTCCTCAAGATATCATGCAAGCAGTGCAGACTCAACAACAAATGACACCTGCGGGCATGATTGAAACTCAAACAGATAATGTATATTTACGTTTAAGTGGTCAATTCGCTGATGTATATATGCTCAAAGAAATGCCTATTAATGCTGGGGGCAAAATTTTGCGTTTGGCAGATATAGCCAAAGTAGAACGTAGATATGTAGAGCCAGCAGAACCAAAAATGTTCTACAATGGAAAACCAGCTATAGGTCTTGCTGTTTCTATGGAAGCTGGAGGTAATATTTTAACTCTAGGTGATAATCTACAAAATACTATTGAAGAAGTGCAAAAATATATACCTACAGGTTTAGAGATAAATCAAGTATCTAATCAGCCTCAAGTGGTAAAAGACTCAATAGATGAATTCGTAGGTTCCCTGCGAGAAGCAATTATCATCGTATTGGCAGTCAGTTTTTTGAGTTTAGGACTCAGAACAGGTATGGTAGTTGCAGGTTGTATACCTCTTGTTATTTTAGGCGTATTTGTTGCTATGGAAGCTTTAGGTATAGATTTGCATAAGGTTTCTTTGGGAGCGTTGATTATTTCTTTAGGTTTATTAGTGGATGATGCTATTATTGCTGTAGAAATGATGAGTGTAAAACTTGAAGAAGGCTTAGATAGATTTAGTGCTGCTTGTTATGCGTATAAAGCGACAGCTATGCCAATGCTTAGCGGTACACTAATTACTTGTGCAGGCTTTATACCTGTAGCTTTTGCCGATGGATTAGCATCTGAATTTTGTAGTGCGTTATTCCCTGTAATTGCTATAGCTTTGATTTTATCTTGGATTGTATCTGTAATGGTAGCTCCATTATATGGTTATAAAATAATTAAAGTTAAAGTAAAAAAAGATGAAAAGGGAAATGTAGACCCATATCAAAGTAAGTTTTATACATTTTTTAGAAAGATATTATGTTATTGTTTAACACATAAAAAAATAATATTGTCTAGCACAGTGGTTATATTCGCTATTTCTATTTATTGTATGAAATTTATAAGTCAGGAATTTTTCCCACCATCTCAAAGACCAGAGCTTGTAGTAGAACTTACTTTGCCAGAAGGTTCATCTATAAAGGCTACAGAAGAACAAGCTGAAAAACTGGCAGCTGTTTTAAGTGAAGAACAAGATAAAATAGATAATTTTGCTTATTATACAGGTCAAGGCTCTCCACGTTTTGTATTGACTTTTGATCCTGTATTACCAAAGGATAATTATGCTCAATTTGTAATTACAGCAAAAGATGTAGAAGCTAGAGAATATTTAAATCAAAAATTATTTAAAATCTTAAATGAAGATTTTCCAGCAGTACAATCAAATATTAAATTTTTACAAATGGGGCCACCTGCTGATTATCCTGTAATGATTAGAGTTTCAGGATATGATGTGGATAAGGTAAAAAATATAGCTGATGAAGTAGCTATGAAGATGCGCCAAGATAGTAATATTTACAATGTAAATTTTGATTGGCAAGAAAAAGCAAAAACACTTCATTTAGAATTAGACCAAGATAAATTGAGAGCAATGGGTATATCTAGTCAAATGGTTGCTCAGACTTTATATACAGAACTTACAGGAGCAACAGCTGCTCAATTTTATCAAGGTGATAGAACCATTGATATAGTGATGAGATTATCTGATGATGATAGAGATAATCTGGAAAAAGTGCGCAATTTACCAATTTATTTAGGGCAATATGGATATGTACCACTTGAACAGATTGCTAAAATTAGTTATCGTGCAGAAGATGGTGTTATTTGGCGTCGTGATTTAAAACCTACAATCACTGTTCGTGGTAGTATTTATCAAGGAACAGCCAATGATGCAACTGAAAAAATATATAATCAATTAGCTGATTTACAAAAAGATTTACCATTTGGTTATAGCATTGAACCAGATGGCGCTATGTCAGATAGTCAAACAGCCATGGAACACTTGTTAAAACCTATACCTGTGATGGTCATAGCTGTTATTACTATATTGATGTTCCAGTTGAGAAGTGTACAGTTAATGATAATGACTGTACTTACAGCTCCGCTTGGCTTAATTGGTGTTAGCTTTGGTATGTTATTGTTTGATAAACCAATTGGCTTTGTGGCAGTATTAGGTATCTTGGCTTTATTTGGTATGATTATTCGTAATTCAATTATCTTGATTGACCAGATAAAGAAACATATGCTTGATGGTGAAAAACCATGGAATGCTATTATTGATTCTGCTGTATTGCGTTTCCGTCCGATAATGCTTACAGCGGCAGCAGCAATACTTGGCATGATGCCACTTGTACCAAGTACACTTTGGGGCTCTATGGCAATTGCTATTTCTTGTGGTTTAGTAGTCGCTACGATTTTAACTTTGCTCATTTTACCAACAATGTATGCAGCATGGTTTAAAATCACACCAGATAGTGAAAATAAGTTGAAACAGAAATAAAATGTTTCACGTGAAACAAAAAAGTGCAAGTAAGAAATTTCTTACTTGCACTTTTTCATTTATTTAATTAGCAAATCTTTTACGAGGTTTTCTACTAATTGGTGGTTTGAGATACATTAAGGCACTTGTTATGAACATTAAAATTCCAGCGAAAATAAAGACAAATTTTAAACCAAAGAAAGTGCCGATAAAGCCACCAACTAATGGGCCAATAGTTGAGCCAATTTGTTGAGCTGCAAACATCAAACCAAAGATACGCCCACGTTGTTCGGCTGGACTTTTTTTAACTAAAATAGAATTGATTGATGGATATACACCAGCATAGAATAGACCACAAACAAATTGCAAGATAGCAAATGGAGTAAGCGTGCTAGGTATGGATTGAATGATTAAAATAAAACCTGTACCAGCAAGGGTTATACACATAGTGCGGAAAAATCCATGTGATTGACCATATCTACCCCAAAGCGGTGCAGAAATAGCTCCAGCAAAACCACCTAAAGAAAAGACCATACCAGATAACATGATAACATTATCCATGCTATGATGTAGTTCAGCTACATATAATGTTAATATAGGCTGAAGAATTAAAATTGCCATCTGGATAACAACAGCACATTCAAGCATACGTCTAATCATAGGCACTTTTAATAAATTTACTTTTTCCGCTTCTTTAGCCAATGCTAATTGTTCAGGTGTTTTAGCTTCACGAGGTGGTTCTTTGATAAATATTAAGGTAATTAAAGTAATCAAGGCAAGAGCACCTGCGGAGATAAAGAAGGAAACTCGCATACCAAATACACTGGCTAATACGCCACCGAGTAATGGGCCAATAACTCCGCCAGCAGTTAAAGCACCTTGCATTACGCCCATGCAAAAACCGAGCTTTTCTTTGGGAGCATAAGAGGACATAATAGCAAGTTCAGCAGGCCAAAGTCCAGCGGCAAAACCTTGGAGAATACGAGCAAACATTAATTGAATAGGAGAGCTAACGATACCACAGATGAAATAAGTAATAGCAAGACCTACTCCAGCACGTACTGCCATTGGTTTTCGCCCTTTTTTGTCAGATAATTTGCCCCAGATAGGAGCCATAACAGCACTAACGATGAATGTTACGGAAAATATAATGCCTGACCACATGTTTACATTGTCAGATGTTACACCTAATTCATTAATTAAATACATAGGTAAAAATGGAATGAGCATAGTATAACTAGCTGACATCAGTACAACATTGCAAGTCAAAATGGCTAAAACAGCTTTCCAATTCAATTAAATCAATCCTTTCGTAATAATTTCATAGTTTATTAATTATTTTTATAAAAAAATAATTAAATATCTAAGATGATTATACATCAAAAGGTATAAATTAAAAAGCTACTATAGACGAAAAATATTCTTTGGGCTACAATTAATTATAGATTAATAAATAAGGACGTGATATTGTGTATAAATTAGCACCATCATTATTAGCAGCTGACTTTGGTATTATAAAAGAACAATTAGCCAAATTAGATGAAGCAAAAGTACCTTATCTTCATTTGGATATTATGGATGGAGTTTTTGTACCTAATTTATCTTTCGGTCTTGCTGTTGTTGAGTCTATTCGCAAATATACAAAAATGGTTTTTGATGTGCATTTGATGATTATAGAACCAGAACGTTATGTAGAACAGTTCGCTAAAGCTGGTACAGATATTTTCTGTTTCCATATTGAAGCGACTAAAGATGCAAAAGCAACTGTAGAAAAAATAAAGAAATGTGGTATGAAAGCAGCTATCGCTGTTAAACCAGCAACACCAATAAGTGAAATAAAAGATTTATTAGGTGAATTAGATATGGTCTTAGTAATGACTGTAGAACCAGGTTTTGGTGGCCAAAAATTCATGGAAGACCAGATGGAAAAAGTAAAAGAATTAGTAAAACTTCGTGAAGAAAATAATTATAAATATGATATTGAAGTTGATGGTGGTGTAAATCCTGAAACAATAAAAACATGTTTTGCTTCTGGTGCAAATGTAATTGTAGCAGGTTCTGCCGTTTTAGGAGCAAAGGATATTTCTGCAAGAGTAGAAGAATTTGCTCGAATTGCCAAAGAATATAATATTTAATTTTTATCATAAAAAAACGTATTATCCATAAAAGATAATACGTTTTTTATTTGAATTATTTAATTTGCGACAGTATCTGTAGTTGTGTTTTCAGTTACTGGTTGGCGATTTTTTTGACCTGTCCAACCATATTTGATTGTGAGTGTTGTTATACCTGCGATTAACATAAATAATGCCATAGCAAAATATCCAAGGTCAAAAGAACCTGTTTCTGTTTTGATGAAGCCCATCATATAAGGGCCAACCCAACCACCAAGGTTACCACAGGAATTGATAAGACCGATAGCACCAGCAGCTGCAGGGCCTGTTAAGAATGTAGTAGGAACTGTCCACCATACGCCCATAGAAGCATAGATGCCGATAGCGGATAAGCAGATTAAAAATAATGCTACAGAAGGATTGCTAGCAAATGGGCTAAGTCCAAGACCGATAGCACCGATGAACATGGCAATAGCTACATGCCAAACTTTATCACCTGTTTTAGTAGATGTATAACCTGCGATTATTTGTACGATTAAAGCTACAGTCATAGGAATAGCGATAGCGCCACCTAATAGAGAAGTTGACCAACCGGAAAGGCTTTTTAATACAGTTGGCATCCAGAAGTTGAAGCCCCAGAAACCAATTACCCACATGAAATAGATAAAGCAAAGTTTTAAAACTTTTTTATCAGTAAAAGCTTGCATAACAGTATATTTTTTTACTTTTTGTAAACGAGCTTGTTCAGCTTCAAAAGCTTCTGTTAAATATTTTTTCTCAGCATCATTGAGCCAAGATACTTGATCTGGTCTATCTTTAACCCAGAAGAAGAATACTACAGCGAAGAGGAGAGCAGGAACAGCTTCTAAGATGAATAATTCTTGCCAACCATGCATACCTAAAATAGAAGTATTTAATAAAACACCAGCTAAAGGAGCACCGATAATAGTAGATAATAATAGCGAAGTAAGCATTAAAGAAGTAGCACGAGCTCTTTCTTTTGGTGTGAACCAACGAGGGAATAATACAGAATAAATAACAGGATAAAGACTTGCTTCAGATGCACCAAGTAAGAAACGATAGATATAAAATTCAGTTTGAGTAGACATGAAAGCCATGAGAACACAAACGAGACCCCATGTGAACATGATACGGGCAATCCATTTACTAGCAGAATATTTAGCAGCGATTAAAGAACCAGGAATTTCTAAAAGTAAGTAACCCATGAAGAAGATACCAGCACCAGCTCCAAAGATTTCAGGTGTAAGCCATGGTAAATCTTCAGTCATAGTCAAAGCTGCATAAGCTATATTTACACGGTCGATACAAGCGATGATTGAAACTAAGAATACAGGTAAAATAATATGTAAATCACGCTTTCTTTTTAAACTTGCAAAATTGATTTGTTCCATTGTTAAAACCTCCTAATAAAATATTTTGTGTAAAACTAAGTATAAATACAAAAAACCTCCGCCCCATGAAGGGACGGAGGTTATATTTCCGCGGTACCACCCTGATTTTGTCTTAATTATAGACAACAGCTTTCAACGTACATCATAATACGCGTTTCTTATAACGTAGAACAAACGTTTTAGCTTACTGGATTTCAGCTAAAATCTTCAAGGATGATTTTCATTTTTCTTTTGGCTACCACTTTTCAGCAAAATAGTGGCTCTCTGTAAGCTTTAAGGAAAAATTACTTGTTCCTATCTCTAGATTTATACTTTATTTTATATTTACAAATTTACAAAACTCATTGTAAATTAATATAATCTTATATTGCAAAATTGTCAATAGTTTTTTTAAAATAATTTATGATAAAATAAATAAATAATAAAAATTACAGAAAGTAGGTTGAAAAAATGGATAGTAGAAATTTACAATTAGCACATAATCTCATAAATTATTCTGTGCGTTTACAAAAAGGCGAAAAACTTTTAATTGAATTGATTGATGAAGGTATGGAGCTTGCACAAGCTTTGATACAAGAAGCTTATAAAGTAGGCGGTATACCGTTTTTAACTATAAAAAATTTGAAAATGCAACGTGAATTATTATTAAATGCTACAACAGAGCAAATGAAGCTTTGTGCAGAATATGAATCACTTCGCATGAAAAACATGGACGCATATATTGCTATTCGTGGCAGTGAAAATGTAAGTCAATTGAGTGATGTGCCAGCAGATAAAATGGAAATTTATTCTAAATATTGGATGAAACCAGTGCATAGTGATATACGCGTGCCAAAAACAAAATGGTGTGTTCTTCGTTATCCAAATGGTTCTATGGCACAGCTTGCAAATATGAGTACAGATGCTTTTACTGATTTTTATTACAATGTTTGCAATTTAGATTATGCTAAAATGGGTAAAGCTATGGATAGCCTAGTTAAACGCATGGAAAATGCTGATAAAGTCAGAATTAAAGGCAAAGGAACAGATATAACTTTTTCTATCAAAAATATGCCAGCTGTTAAATGTGCAGGTGATTGTAATATTCCAGATGGTGAAGTTTATACAGCTCCAATTAAAGATAGTGTAAATGGTACTATCACATACAATACACCATCAATTTATCAAGGTACTACTTTTGAAAATGTATCTTTTACTTTTGAAAATGGTAAGATAGTAAAAGCTACAGCAAATCATACAGAGACTTTAAATAAAATTTTGGATACTGATGAAGGTGCAAGATATATAGGGGAATTCTCTTTTGGTCTAAATCCATATGTAACTTTCCCTATGAAAGATATCTTATTTGACGAAAAAATAAGTGGTAGTTTACATTTCACTCCAGGTTGTGCTTATGAAGATGCAGATAATACAAATCGTTCAGCTGTTCACTGGGATTTAGTTTTAATTCAGACTCCTGAATATGGTGGAGGAGAAATTTATCTTGATGATGAATTAATTCGCAAAGATGGTCGATTTGTTGTGGAAGATTTACTCTGTTTAAATCCTGAGAATTTAAAATAACAAGTAAAACATAATTAGTAAGAAAACAAGGTACTACAAGGGTTTTGGTAGTATCTTGTTTTTTTGCAAAAAATCAAAATATTATATATAGTACTTCTTTGTTTACATATTTTGACATTTTTTATTAGATATTGTAAAATTGCCAATAAGAAAAATTAAATCCTTAATATCTCTAAATATGTCCAGCGTCCTGGAGGTGTCGATGTTGTTTTACGATGGTATAAAAGTATACATGCAGAATGGTAAATTAGACGATGTAGAGATAGCTTATTATATTAATAAAATAAGGAAAACACATAAGGGTAAAATCCTAAAACGTATATCTTTTATTTTAGGCGAAGGCTATATTGATTTAAGATACATGTTCCAATCTTATCCTTTTGAAAGAATATGGCGAATTTCTACAGAAGATAGACTTATTGAATCTGTTGTATAAAGAGAAGAACTGCAAACAAATGATTGTATATTTTTCATTTGGTTGCAGTTCTTTTTTTATGTTAAGATGAAGTTAAAAGAAATAAAAGTAGGTGAGAAAAATGACAGAACAGAAAAGAATATTGATTGCAGTGATGATAACATCATTCATAGGTCCATTTATGGGAAGTTCAGTAAATATCGCTGTTCCAGCCATGGCTGAAGATTTTAACATGATGCCAGATGAGTTAACTTGGGCTGTTACAGCTTTTTTAATTGGTTCAGCAGCCGCTTTATTACCCTTTGGTCGTTTAGCTGATATAAAAGGACGCAGAAGAATATATCTACAAGGATTGGCTTGTATTTGTGCTACTACTTTAGTCTGTGCAGTAGTGCAAAACTTTTTAGCTTTTATCTTTGTGCGATTTTTACAGGGATTGTCCATGTCAATGATTTTTGGTACAAGTATGGCATTACTGGTCTCTTGTTGTGGTGCTGAAAATCGTGGCAAGACGATAGGTTTATCGGCAGCGTGTGTATATTCAGGTGTTTCATTAGGGCCTTTTATTGGTGGTTTTATCACAGATTATTTGGGCTGGAGAATGATTTTTTGGCTTACTGGTATAGCTTTATTGATAAATTTCTTTTTGATTTTTAAGGTGAAAACTGATTGGTATGGAGCAAAAGATAAAAAATTTGACTATATTGGTAGCATTATTTATCTAGTAATGATAGTTTTATTTTTATATGGATTATCAGATTGGACAAGACATGAATTTGTGCATTATATGCCATTTATAGCCTTTATTTTATTTTTATTATTTATATATGAGCAGAAAAAAGTTGCTTCACCACTTGTAGATTTATCTATTTTTAAAAATACAGTGTTTACCATGTCAAATATAGCCGCTTTAATTCATTATAGTGCGACTTTTGCTTTAGGTTTTGTATTATCTTTATATTTGCAATTAGTCAGAGGTATGGATGCTTTTACAGCTGGAGGATTTTTATTGATACAACCATTTATTATGACGATTGTCTCTCCTAAAGCAGGAGCATTATCCGATAAATTCTCATCAAGACTTATTGCTTCTTTAGGTATGGGTATGATGATGATAGGATTATTTGCTTTTTCTTTTTTGGATAAAGATACATCATTTTATCTGATTGGTATAAATTTAGCCTTTATTGGTTTAGGCTTTGGTTTATTTGCTTCACCGAATAATAATGCCATTATGGGAGCTGTAGAGGCAAAATTTTATGGAGTGGCGTCTTCGATTTTGGCAGTAATGCGCCTTACAGGGCAAGCGATAAGCATGTCATTAGTAACCTTGCTATTGTCTATTTTTACTGCTGAAGCGATAGAAAGTAATTATGTAGACATAATTTTACACAGTTTTAAATATATATTTATTTTATTTGGTTTTTTATGTATTATAGCCCTATTTGCTTCTTTGATGAGAGGTAAAGAAAATGTTAAAGAATAGTTAAATAATAGCTTGCGTTAGCATTTAGACAATGATATAATTAAGAAGTTATGTTAATAACGAGTTCCGTTTAGCGGAATTAATCCCTGCCCATTTGTGGGCCGATAGTCCAAAGAGGAGGTGATTTCGTGAGAAAGTACGAAGTCGTATTTATTATTAGACCAATGGAAGAAGAAGCAACTAATGCTGTTATCGAAAAGTTCTCTAACTTAATCGTTGCCAATGGTGGTACTATTGACAAAGAAGATCGTTGGGGCAAAAAACGTTTGGCTTATGAAATTAAAGACTGCACTGATGGTTTCTACTGCTTATTTGAATACACAGCAGAACCAGCTTGCTCTGCAGAACTTGATCGTGTAATGAAAATTACTGATGAAGTATTAAAACATATGATCGTTAGAGAAGACGAAAAATAATTATAAAGATTTGCCAGGGAGGAAATTACCATGAATAAGGTAATATTAGCAGGGCGTCTTGTGCGTGACCCAGAAGTACGTTACACGCAGACAGGAAAAGCGGTGGCAAGCTTTACTTTAGCTGTGAACCGTAGATTTAGTCGTAGTGCTGATCAACAACAAACAGCAGATTTTATTCCTATCGTAGTATGGGATAAATTAGCTGAAGTATGTGGCAACAATTTAGTAAAAGGCAGTCAAGTCTTGATTGAAGGTCGCATTCAAATTCGCAGTTATGATGCACAAGATGGAAGTAAACGCTATGTTACTGAAGTCATAGCCCAAGAACTTGAGTTTATGGGTTCTAGACCAACAAGTGCTCCAGCACCAACACAGCAATTCGGTGGTGCACAAATGCAGACTTCATCTCCAATGATGGGTGGAGCAGCAGCATCTTTCGGTTCTGAAGTACCCCCTGACGAAGAAATACCATTTTAAGGAGGGTAACAACATTGGTTAAACGCGATAGAAACAGAAGACCAAAAAGAAAAGTTTGTAGCTTCTGCGCTGATAAAATCGAACATATCGATTATAAAGACGTAGCAAAACTCCGTCGTTTCATTACAGAACGTGGTAAAATTTTACCTCGTCGTATTTCCGGTAACTGTGCTTGCCACCAACGTCAAGTAACAGTTGCAATTAAAAGAGCTCGTAACATCGCTCTTTTACCTTTCACAGCTGAATAATTTAGCGATAATTAAGCCGATATCATTTGATATCGGCTTTTTTGCATTTAAAAATAATTTTTTAACATATAACTGAAATCGTGTTGAGCATAGTCTTGCCAAAATTGTTCATATGTTTCTGGTTTTTTTGTAGGTTTATGCAAGCGAGGGCTTTTTTCAATAGATTTTTGAAAATCTTTAGCAAAATAGATTAAATCTTCTTTAGCTTTAGTAAATAGTGATTTGCCATTTTGCGTATTGATTAATAACATAGAAATGCCTTTATCATCATCAATATCTTCGCTGTTTACATTATCAGAGAAGTAATTCCAAAAATCGCCAATAGTTAAATCGCTCACTCTATCTAAATTCGTATAAGCACAATTATAACAGGAACTCCTGAGGAAATTTCCCTTTAAAAATCCTTTGATATATTCATTAGTATCTTTATAAGAAATATCTTTTTTGTTGTTATCAAATTTAGCGATTACTTGATAGCGACGCCAGCCTGGTTTTTCACGAAATTTAAAATCAATGACATTAGCATTATGTGTGGATTTTAAATGATTTAGATAATCTTTGAATATCTGTGGTGAAGGCACACCATGGCAAAGTAAATCAACTGTGAATAATTGACCTTCATAGCGTTTTTTGAGAAAAGCATATAGACCAGCAACTTGGCAAGGTGTGCCGGAAAATAATACTTTTTCGCCTTGAAGTAATAATTTACGGATATCCTTATATGTTGTTCCAATAAAACTCTGTACATATTTAGAGCCAATCAATAAAGGATAATCTTCGATTTTATTGATGATGATATGTTTAGCTTTTAAATCATCAGTCAAAGTTGAGCCACAAACATAAAAATTTTGGGATAGTGCTTGTAGCATTAAAGCGGTAAATAATCCTCCTGAAGCTGCCTGTTGACGCTTTTTAGGATTTTTATGCCAGCAAGCATAGATTTCAGTTAAGTTTTCTTCATTATGTGGTTTGAAGTATACAGGACAAGATTTATGGCACAATCCACAATTAATACATTTTTCTTTGTCGATTTGAGGTTGCCAAAAACCTTGTTTGTCGGTGATTACTTGTATTGCATTTTTAGGACAGATATTTTGACAAGATAAACAACCAGTACAACTATTTTTTGAGCACAGCATAAGTAAAACCTCCTTGTTATACCAAAATAGCCAAGATAGATAATGACTATCTTGGCTATTTATGTACACACAATTTTTAGTTATCAACACGACAAATGTCTGCACCTAATCCACATAATTTTTCTACGAGATTATCGTATCCTCTATCAATATGATGAATATAAGATACTTCAGTTTCGCCATTAGCAACTAAACCAGCAAGTACCATGGCAGCTCCAGCACGTAAGTCTGTAGCTTTTACTTGACAACCATTTAATGAAGGAACACCTTCAACAATAGATGTGCGTCCATCAACTTTAATACAAGCTCCCATACGTTTTAATTCATCTACATGCATAAAACGATTTTCAAATACAGTCTCTGTAACAAGACCTGTACCATCAGCAATAGTGAGCATTGCCATAAATTGAGCTTGCATATCTGTAGGAAATCCTGGATATGGTAGAGTTTTAATATCGATAGCTTTGGGGCGCTTGTTACAGCTAACACGGATACCATCGATATCTTCTTCAATTTTAACTCCTGCTTCATTTAATTTTGCAATAACAGGTTTTAAATGTTCACTAATAGCATTTTCTATATAGATATCTCCGCCAGTCATGGCTACAGCCACCATATAGGTTCCAGCTTCAATTCGGTCAGGAATAATTGTATAGTTATGACCAATTAATTTTGGCACACCTGTAATTTTGATCACATTTGTACCAGCACCGCGAATTTTAGCTCCCATGATGTTTAAGAAATTAGCTAAATCGATAATTTCTGGTTCTTGAGCAGCATTTTCAAGTATAGTCTGACCTTCAGCCATACATGCTGCCATGATGATATTTTCTGTAGCACCGACACTTGGGAAATCAAGATAAATACTAGTTCCTTTTAGCCCATTTGGTGCAGTAGCACTGATAAAGCCGTGTCCGATTTCGATTTCAGCTCCAAGAGCTTCAAAACCTTTGAGGTGTAAATCGATAGGTCTAGTACCAATAGCACAGCCACCAGGCATGGAAATTTTAGCTTTTCCATAACGTGCTAATAGAGGTCCCATAATAACAAAGGAAGCTCTCATTTTACGTACTAAATCATATGGTGCATCAACTGTTTTTAAAACAGTACTATCAACAAACAATGTATGTTGTTGACGATTGAAATCAACTTTAGCACCAAGCTGACGCAGAACTTCAGCGATTGTGCAGACGTCGTTTAAATAAGGTACTTCGTCTAAAACACATGGCTTATCCTGGGCCAGAAGAGTTGCTGCAATAATAGGCAGTACAGCGTTTTTTGCACCGCTAATTTTTACACGACCATGCAATTCATGACCGCCATGTATAATCAACTTTTCCAATTTTCATCCTCCACAAGACTTATATCTTTATTATTTTATCATTTACCTTTATGTATAGCAATAAGAAATTATATATATTATCTATAGACAAAGTGATTTAGAGTAAAAATAAAAAAGCTCTATTAATTTTTTGATAACTAATAGAGCTTTTAGATATATTTTATTTTTTAGCTACTTTTTGGCTATAAACGATAATTGCTCCGATAAAGAGAACAGGTAGAATATAATTCATATATTCAGTTAAAGATAACAAGAAATTACCAATGATTTTATCATGAAGTATCATACTAGCAGAAGTGTAAGCTAAGATAGCAGAGCCAAGAGTGATGAGGATAGGTAATCTATCCATTAAGTTGGAAATGATTTGGCTACCCCATACAACGATAGGAATACTAATAGCTAAACCTAATAATACAAGCACCATATCACCATGAGCAACACCAGCGATAGCCAATACATTATCTATGCCCATAGCAGCATCAGCAATGATAATTGTTTTGATAGCAGTGGCAAAACCAGTAGAAGCACTAAGAGAATTTGTATCTTCAAGATTGTGTTTTTCTGGTTTTAATAATTTAAAAGCTATTGGCAATAAGATAAGACCGCCGATTGCTTGTAAAAAAGGAATGGTTAATAAATATGTTGCAATTAAAGTCATGATAGCACGAATTACTACAGCACCGGCAGTACCAATATAAATGGCACGTTTACGCATGTTTTCTGGTAATTTACGAGAAGCCATAGCAATGACTACAGCGTTATCACCAGCTAATACTAAATCAAGTAAGATAATAGAACCTAAAGCTAATAAAAATTGAGTAGATAAGATTTCCATAAATTGCTCCTTCCATTAAAAGTCTTTTGAACACAAAAAAAGACTTTTAATACACACATGAATTATATGCGTATTAAAAGTCTCACTTATCGAAAATAATCGACGTTATTGCCAGAAGCGATTGCTACAGTGATTGTTGACAATAACACAAGGAAGTTACTCCCTTTTAATATCGTTATTATTATAATAGATAAATATAAAATCTGTCAATGATAATAGAAATAATTTATTTTAAAAAGTAATGATTATTTATTTGATGATAATTGTAAACATTCATCAATTACTTCTTGCATTTCTGGTGGTATGAATTTGTTTTTATGATAAACAATATTAAATTGACGTTTAAATATAAGTTCAGGCATAGTAAAAGTTTTTAATTTGCCTTCTTTTAATTCATCTTTGATAGCTTCAGTGGAGATTACAGAAACACCTAAACCGCTGATGACAGCTTTTTTTATAGCTTCCATGCTATTGTAAATACCAGCAGTTTGATAATAAATATTATGTCTGTGCATTACTTGTTCAAATAATTCACGAGTTCCACTGCCTGTTTCACGAACGAAAAATCTTAGTTTTGTTAAATCTTCAAGAGTGATTTCTTTATCAGCTAATGGGTGATTTTGTCCAATGATGAAGACTAATTCATCATTCATAAAAGGTTTAGTAATCAAGTATTCAGAATGGATTTCACCTTCAACTAAAGCTAAATCTAAGCTATCATTTAAAAGCATTTCTTCAAGCTCAGATGTGTTATGAATTTCTGAAAAGATTTCTTTGCCAGAACCATTATGGGAAATATGCTGAATTAAATCAATGAGAAAATTACTGCCGATGGTGATACTAGCACCAATGCGAAGATGATATACTTCATTGAATGCACGCATAGCTTGTTCTGTTTGAGCGTTCAGATTGATCAAATTGCGAGAATAACGTAATAATCTACGACCTGCCTCTGTAATAAAAATGCGACGACCTAAACGTTCAAATAGAAGTGTTTGATAATGTGCTTCTAATTCTTGAATAACTTGACTAACAGATGGTTGAGTCATATGAAGTTTTTTGGCAGCAGCAGTAATACCATTTTCTTCACAAACTTTAATAAATATAGCTAAATGTCTAAGTGTCATTATTACTCCTCTTTGTATTTATAAAATCTAAAATTAAAAATGTTTCACGTGAAACATTTTATTTATCTACTTGAATACCAGCTCCAGGTCCATCAGTAGCTATGGCAACGCCTGCTTCAGCAAATGTCTTCATATCTTTCATCATTTGAAGTGATGCGTCAATTAATTTCATGCCCAAGCTACAGATACAACCACCGCCTGTAGTTATATTTAAGTCTAAATAATCAGGACATACAAACATTAGATAAGGATTGATAGCAGGAGCTAAAACTAAAGCGTATTTTAAAGCGATAGTGGATACTAAATCATCAGATAATGTCAATATGCCATTGCTAGCAGCACCTATGGCGATACCTGCCATAAAAGCGATTTGTTGTAAATCTTCTGTAGGTGTTAAGGAAAGAAAACCGCGTTTACCGTAACGTAAATCACCATTAGGTAGACATAATTGTTGTTGAATATTTAAGCTGAATGTACCACAAATTTCTTTAGGATGAGTTTCACAGCAAGCTATGCCTAAAACTTCAACATTTTTAATTTTAGAGCCATAACTTATACCTTGTAAAAGACTGAAGGATAATGTCTTTTCTGTGAGATTGGATTGTGGAATAGCAGTGAAATGATAATCTGCATTAGCATGATGAGCAAATGATTGAGTGAGTCGATGTTGTACGATACTACAGCTCTTTTCAGATGTTAAAACAATGATTTTTTTGCGTACAGATGTAGGTTTTACTTTTTTTACAATACCAGATATATGTTCAGCTATTTCTTCTAATCTACCTAAACTATAAATAGGTTTAGTCAGATTATCAATGCGAAATCTACATTGTTTTTGGATATCTGCGTCTAAAGCTGGAATATTGCGAGTGCGTTTTAATAATGTGGTCTTTGTATTTAAATCTGCTTGAGGAATGTTAGGGCGGATTAACTTATCTGTTTCAGCAAGTGCTGCTTGATATACAGATTGATAAGCTTCAATAGCACAATCTAAGATATTAACAGCGATAGATGAGCCTGTAGCTTCGCCTAAGCGGAATTGTAAGTCCATGTATGGAGATAGATTTAATTTCTTTAAAATAGCGTTATGAGCTGGTTCAGCAGCTAAATGAGATGCCATAAGATAATTTGTTATTTCAGGGCAAATAGCTTGAGCGACTAAAGCAGCTGAGCCTGTATTAAAGCCATCTAAAACGACAAAGCAACGATTAGCGGCAGCACCTAATATTATGCCTGTGATACAAGCAAGTTCAAAGCCACCTAATTTACTGATGACATCAATACCATCAGTAGGGTCAGGTTTATTTACTTTTAAAGCTTGTTTTACTACTTCAATTTTAATGGCAAGTCGTTCATCAGAAATATTAGTTCCTCTACCTGTTGCTTGTTTAGGTGTTAGATTACAAAGACAAGCTACCATAGCAGCACTTGATGTAGTATTAGCAATACCCATTTCTCCAGGCAAGAAACAGCGATATCCTTGTTTAGCATATTCATTTACAAGTTCTATACCAGTTTCAATAGCACGAATTGCTTGTTCACGAGTCATTGCAGGGCCTTTAGCACAGTTTTGTGTGCCATGAGCGATTTTGCGGTCGATTAATCCAGGAATATCATCGACAGGAGCTTTGATACCCATATCTACAACTATCATATCAGAACCACAAAAATTAGACATGCAATTGGCTACAGCACCTTTAGAAACAAGGTAATTTTTAGTCATATGTGCTGTTGTTTCTTGAGGATAAGCGCTGACATTCATTTCAGCAACACCATGGTCGCCACAAGTTATGATAGTGAATTTTTTAGGAATTTCAGGGTGAATTTGACCTGTGATACCTACATAGCGTAATAATAGATTTTTTAACTCACCAAGACCATCTGCATTTGTCATGGTTTGAGCTAATTTATTTTCAACAAATTTAATCGCTCTTTGATCTGGTGGTAAGATTTTTTTTATAGTTTGATTAAGCAAGGACATTATTGTTCTCCTTTGTTACTTGTTTAAGGCTTAAGCCAATGCGATTGCGTTTAGCATCTACACTGATGACTAAAACATTTAAAATATCACCAACAGATACAACATCTAATGGGTGTTTTACATGTTTATTGCTTAATTCAGAGATATGAATAAGACCAGCAGTCTTGATACCAATGTCAACAAAAACACCGAAATCAGTGATATTGCGAACTGTACCACGCATGATAGTACCCACCTTGATATCTTCTAATTTGATGATATTTTGGCGTGTAAGTGGTGCTGGTAAATCTTCACGTGGGTCGCGACCTGGTTTTGTTAGAGCATCTAAGATATCTTTAACAGTAAAAACGCCAGCATTTAATTTAGTAGCTAATTTATCTATATCCACTAATTTAATTTTAGCTTTAAGTAAATCTAATTTATTTTTATCGGCTAAATCATCAAGGGAAAATCCCAATTCAGCTAATATTTGCTCAGCAAGAGGATATGATTCAGGATGTACAGGCGTATTATCAAGTGGGCAAGTAGCACCATTGATGCGCAAAAATCCTGCACATTGAGTATAAGCTGTAGGTCCAAGACGAGAAACTTTTAATAGTTCTTTACGTGAAGCAAATATGCCATGTTCATCACGATACTTAATGATATTTTTAGCTACAGTAGCATTGATACCAGCAATATGTTTTAAAAGAGCAGCAGAAGCTGTATTTAGTTCTACACCTACATGGTTAACAGCAGCTTCAATAACAGCATCTAAAGTATTAGCTAATTCTTTTTGATTGACATCATGTTGATATTGACCGACGCCAATAGCTTTAGGTTCAATCTTTACAAGTTCCGCTAATGGGTCTTGAATACGACGAGCGATAGAGATAGCGCCACGAATAGTTACATCATATTCAGGTAATTCTTCTACAGCTAATTTGGAAGCAGAATAAACAGAAGCGCCTGCTTCGTTAGTGATTAGATAATGAACAGGTAATTTATGTTCATTGATTAAATTAGCTACGAATTCTTCTGTTTCATAAGAAGCAGTACCATTGCCGATAGAGATTAAATTTACTTTATATTTTTGAATATAATCTAATAGCTTCTGTGCAGATTTTGCTTTAGCGTCATCACTCATAGTGATATATAATACACCATGGTCTAAAACTTGTCCTGTAGCATCGACAATTGCCATTTTACAACCTGTACGATATCCAGGGTCAAGTCCCATTACAGTATAGCCAGCTAGTGGTGCTTGTAAGAGCAATTGTTTGAGATTGGAAGCAAATACATGGATGGCTTGAGTCTGAGCTGTTTCAGTAAGCTGATTGCGAATTTCTCTTTCAAGTGCAGGGAAGATTAGACGTTTATAGGCATCAATGATTGCATTTGTAAGAAATTCTTTGTATGGACTATTCTGTTTTAAGATAAATTTGGTGATGATAGCAATATCTTTATCTATATCACTGATTAATTTTACTTTTAAAATATCTTTACTTTCACCGCGATTGATAGCTAAAATGCGATGTGATGGTAGATGTTTAATTGGCTCTGTATAATCTTCGTACATGAGAAAAGCTTCATCACTGTCAGCTTCTTTATCTCTAGTAATACTCAATGAAGAAGTTTGCCAGAGGTGCTGGCGAAGTTTAGCACGAATATCCGCACTATCAGAAATAGTTTCGGCAATGATGTCAGAAGCGCCAGCGAGTGCTTCATCATTAGACGTTACCTCGTCATTTAAATATTTCAAGGCGATGTCTTCAAGTTTTTCAGAGCTATCTTCTTGTTTTAAGATAAATTGAGCGAGTGGCTCTAAACCTTTTTCTTTAGCAATCATAGCACGAGTGCGTTTTTTCTGTTTATATGGTAGATATATGTCTTCAAGTTCTTGAAGTTTTTCTACTTTATCTATAGCCAAGGAGAGTTCAGGAGTCATTTTTCCTTGTTCTTCAATGCTATTTTTTATTTCATTTTGACGTTTAATTAAATTACGTACATAAATAAGCTTATCGTTTAAATCACGAAGTTGTTCATCTTTCATATCGCCAGTTGCTTCTTTACGATAACGTGCGATAAAAGGAATTGTATTACCTTCGTCTATGAGTTTTATAGCAGCATTTATTTGACTTGTTTTTATTTTAAGTAGTTTTGCTAGATAAGCTGTGATATTTTGTTCAAGCATAAAAAGTCTCCTTAATAAATGTTATTAGTAATTATATCATATAATATGAAAAAAAAGTTATAGATAAAAGCTCAAGAGTCAAACTCAATCTTAATTGACGAGGTTTTATCGCTGTGATAGAATTAACGCCATAGCAAAAAGTTTTTAGATATTACATAAAATTTATAATAATAGTGGGAGGATAAGAAAATATGCCTATAAAAATACCAAGTACATTACCAGCTTCACAAATACTAGAGAGCGAAAATATTTTCGTGATGGATACCGAAAGAGCTTATACACAAGATATTCGTCCCCTCAAGATTTTAATTTTAAATTTAATGCCTAATAAAACTGTTACAGAAACGCAATTATTAAGACTTTTAGGTAATACACCGCTACAGATTGAAGTAGATTTTATTTACACAGAGTCTTATTTACCAAAACATACATCAATACAGTATTTATCTCAATTTTATGGTACTTTTGAAGATGTAAAAGATAAATATTATGATGGTTTTATCATCACAGGTGCACCTGTTGAACGTATGGAATATGAAGAAGTAGCATATTGGAAAGAAGTATGTGAAATCATGGATTGGAGCAGAAAACATGCTTGGTCTACTTTCCATATTTGTTGGGGTGCTTTTGCAGGACTTTATCATCATTATGGTATAAAAAAATATTATGAACCTAAAAAAGTATTTGGTGTATATAAACATCATTTAAATGTAAAACATGAAAAATTATTCCGTGGTTTTGATGATGAATTCTATGTACCACATTCTCGTCATATCGGTATGAAAAGAGAAGATATTGAAAAAGTAAAAGATTTAACTATCATGGCAGAAGGCGATGCAGGAGTTTATATTGTTGCTAATTTGAAAGATAATGAATTTTTCATTACAGGTCATGCAGAATATGATCCATATAGCTTGAAAAGCGAATACGATAGAGATATAAAAGCTGGTATGGATATGCACATTCCTATCAATTATTATCCTGATGATGATCCAACAAAAGAACCGATTGTAAGATGGAGAAGTGTAGCTAACTTATTATTTAATAACTGGCTTAACTATTATGTATATCAGGAAACTCCATATGATATTGATACACTTAAACAAAATCCTAGACGTAAATAAATTAGATAAAGAGAGAAGCGTTTATTTTTATGTATTTAAAAAAGATAGCTATAATTTTTAGCTTATGTTTATTGGTTTGCAACATAGCTTTGGCAAAGACCTTGCCTAACCCTGATACAAGTGCAGTGTCAGCTTGTTTGATAGATGCTGATGATAATGGTGTATTATACGGTAAAGATGAAGATAAAATAATGCATCCTGCTAGTACCACAAAAATAATGACAGCGATTTTAGCTTTAGAAAGTGGCAAATTAGACGAGCCATTAGTGATAACGCCAGAAGCAGTGAATACAGAGCCTTCTTCTTTGGGTTTAAGATTAGGCGATAAAATAACTTTAAGAGAAGCTTTGACTGGTATGATGATAGTATCTGGCAATGATGCAGCCGTAGCTGTAGCGCAAACAGTAGCGGGAAGTGTACCAGCATTTGCTAAAATGATGAATGATAAAGCAAAAGAATTAGGAGCAGTAAATACGCATTTTCTAAATCCTCATGGACTTACAGCTCAAGGTCATTATTCTACTGCTCATGATATGGCAATTATTGCAAGCTATGCTATGAAAAAGCCTGAATTCAGAGAAATAGTAAGTAAAAAAGCATATAATATGAAATATATGGATGGTCATACTGAATATGTAACTACTACAAATCGCTTTTTAAAAAGTGGTTTTGAAGGTGCTAATGGCATAAAGACAGGTTTTACAAATGCAGCAGGAGATTGCTTAGTAGCTTCAGCTACACGTGGGCAAAAAACTTTGATTGCAGTATTTTACAATGATGATTATCGTTGGGATGATGCACCAACTTGGCTTGAATTTGGCTTTAGTTTCTATGATCCTAGTGAATTGCAAGATAAAACTGTAGTGAATAAACAAAATGTAATTAAATTAAATAAAATTACAGAACAAAGAATAAAACACAGTAGAGAAACAAATAAAAATTTAGCAGCTTTAGATGCTGCAATTGTCAACAAAGCTAAAAGCTTAAATAATAAAACAACAGATGTAGCAGATACAGCACAACAAACAAAAGCAAAAGATGTAGATGTAGCTGAAAATACAAAAGTAGAAGTATCTAGTGATGTAGACAATCATATAAATAATGATGAGTATAAAGAAAATAATAGTAGTAAAGAAAATGTCGAAGTTGTTTCTGATGTAACAACAGATATGAATACAACTGAGATAACAACACCAGAAGAATTGAACCCATCATTAGAAAAGTATGTATATTGATAAAAAACTCTTTGTTAAATATTAAAATCAATATTTAACAAAGAGTTTTTATTTTTAGGTAAGAAAGACAAAGCCTCCAGTTTTGATATGTACTATCTTTACTGAACAAAACCAGTAAGAAGGGTGTACATCAAAACTGGAGGCTTTATTTTTAAGGTGTTACTAAATGAACATTATTATGTTTGAAATAATCGTTGTATTTTGAGGAGAATTTATTATCGGAGATGATATAGTCCATATCTTTTAATTTAGCAAAAGTAACTAAGGAAACTTGGTCTATTTTTGTAGAATCTACTAATAAAATTTTAGTTTTACTGTTACTTGTAAGATATTTTTTTATATCTCCTTCCATTGGAGATGCATTTGTAGCACCATTTTCAATAGAAATACCTGTAGCAGCCAAAAAGCATTTTGAGATATTAAATCCTTCTAAAAATTGGAGAACACTTGCTCCAACAAAGGCATTAGATGGGCGATAAAGAGTGCCACCAGTAGCAATTATATTCATTTGTGGATAATGAAAAGCTTCATTAATTACATAAACGTTAGCTGTTAAAATGGTAAGATTTTTCTTTTCTGCTAAATATGGAATCATATGCATTGTAGTAGTTCCAGAATCAATGTAAATAATGTCGTTATCGTCTACAAGATTTGCAGCTAATTTAGCTAGCTGTTTCTTTTTCGTCTTATTTTTTATTTCGCGAGCAGCAAATGGTTCTGGAATATTAGTTTGATTTCGCATAATGCCACCATAGACTTTTTTGATGGTACCACGCTTTTCTAATTCAGCAATATCTCTACGAATTGTATTTTTGGATACATTAAAGATTTCACATAAGTGGTTAATAGATAAAGTATTTTGTTCCTCTAAGAGGTTCTCAATATCATTTAAACGAGTTGCTTTCATCTTATACACCGCCTAATTATAATATTATCAAAAAATATGGTTTCAAATGGGTAAATTTTGGTTAATTTAATCATTTTTTATAATTATATTATTATTATTTGTTTTTTTCAAGATATTTATAACACAAAGATTTTATCGATTTTATAAGAGTTATATATTCTATAAGTTACTCAAATATATAAAAAATATATATTAAATCTATTGACAAAATTACAAAAATGTATTAACTTATAATCAAAAGATAATCATAAAATAATCATAAAATTAATATTTTGTATCCGGATTATATGGCTGGATTTTAATAATTAAGGAGTTGAATAGACATGGGCGTGTTTTTAGTTCCATCAAAAATCTTATCTGGTGTAGGTGCAATTAATGAATTAGGTGCTAATATTAAAGGAAAAGGAAATAAAGCATTAATTGTTACTGATAAATTTATGGTACAATTTGGTAATGTTGCAAAAGTTACCAATGCTCTTGATGCATGTAATATTGAATATGTGGTATATGATGGTATTAGTGGTGAACCAACAGATAAAATGGTAGCTGAAGGTGTAAAACTTTATCAAGAAAATGAATGTGATTTCTTGATTGGTTTAGGCGGCGGTAGCCCAATGGATAGTGCTAAGGCTATTGGTGTAATGGTAGCTAGTGATGCTAAAAAAATCAGTGATTTTATGCATAAATCAATAACTGTTAACGTACCATATTTAGTAGCTATTCCAACTACAGCAGGTACAGGCTCAGAAGCTACTCAATTTACAATTATTGCTGATACAGAAAATAATGTAAAAATGCTTTTAGCAGGTCCATCTGTATTACCAGCATTAGCAGTAGTTGATCCAGCATTTACAATGACAGCTCCTCCATCTGTTACAGCTGCAACAGGTGTTGATGCTCTTTGTCATGCAGTAGAAGCTTATACATCTAGAAAAGCACAACCACTTTCTGATACATTTGCATTATCTGCTATCAAAAAAATTCATAATTAGTTAACTGTTTGTTTTGCTGATGGTAAAAATGAACAAGCTAGAATGCAGATGGCACTTGGTGCAACTGAAGCTGGCATAGCATTTAATAACTCTTCTGTAACAATTGTTCATGGAATGAGTCGTCCAATTGGAGCATTATTCCATATTGCTCATGGTGTATCCAATGCAGTATTATTACCAGCTTGTATGGAATTTGCTATTCAAGAAAATACAGCAAGATTTGCTGAAATTGCACGTATTATGGAAGTAGCAACAGATGAAACTGATGATATGACAGCAGCTAAAGCTTTTGTAGCTGAAGTGACACGTTTCTGTAAAGAATTAAATATTCCTTCTGTTGAAGAAATTTTAAATAAAAATGGATTTACAAAAGATGATTTCTTAGCTCAATTAGACAAAATGGCTACAGATGCATTAGATAGTGGTAGCCCTGCAAATACAATGAGACAACCAACTAAAGAAGAAATCATTGAAATCTACAAAAAATTGTTTTAATTGATATATAATTAAGGAGTAAAAACTATGGCATTAGCTAAATTAAGTGAGCTTTTGAGCTCTGTAAAAGATAATAGTTATGCAATTGGTTCATTTAATGTTTCAAATATGGAAATGGCAATGGGAGCAATAAAAGCAGCAGAAAAAATGCAAGCTCCTATTATCATTCAGATTGCAGAAGGAAGACTTAGATATTCTCCATTAGAAATTTTAGGGCCAATCATGATGGCAGCAGCAAAAAATACAACTGTGCCAATCGCCGTACATTTAGATCATGGTGGAACTATGGAAACAATAAAATTAGCTCTTGAATTGGGCTTTACATCTGTAATGTTTGATGGTTCTAAATATCCTCTTGAAGAAAATATCGCACGCACAAAAGAAGTAATTGCTTTGGCAAAATCCTATGGTGCTGATGTAGAAGCAGAAATTGGACGTGTAGGTGGAGCAGAAGGCGATTATAAAGCAGTAGATATTGCACTTACTAGTGTAGAAGAAGCAAAATGCTTTGCAGAAGAAACAAAAGTAGATGCTTTAGCTGTAGCTATTGGTACTGCTCATGGTAATTATAAAGAAACACCAAAATTGCGTATTGATAGATTAAAAGAAATTGCAGCTGAAGTTAGTTGTCCACTTGTATTACATGGTGGTACAGGTCTTACAGAACAAGATTTTAAAAACTGTATTGCAGGTGGTATCAAAAAGATAAATATAGCGACTGCTTCTTATGATAGTGTAGCTAAACGTTTTAAAGAAGTGGCAAAAGAAGTTCCAAATGCAAATTATTTTACATTTAGTGATGCTGCTGTAAATGCTACTTGTGAAAATATTATGAGACATATGGAAATATTTGGCTTGAAAAATAAATTATAATTCGGCAAATATATAGATTAAGGAGAGAACAACATGGCTTTAATAGAATTTGATCAAAATAAACCAATGGATATAGTTTTAATTGGTAGAGCTGCTATTGATTTTAACCCAAATGAAATACATCGTACTTTAGATAAAGTAAGAACTTTTACTATGTATGTAGGAGGTAGCCCTGCAAATATTGCTGTAGGTGTTAATAAACTTGGTAAAAAAGTAGGATTTATTGGTGCTGTATCTGATGATCAATTTGGTGATTTCATTATCAATTTCTTCAATGATAGAGGTATTGATACAACTCAGATCGTAAGAGCTAAAAATGGTGAAAAACTTGGTCTTACTTTCACTGAAATTAAAAGTCCAACAGAAAGCAGTATTTTGATGTATAGAAATATGGCTGCTGATTTTGTAATTACTCCAGAAGATGTGTCTGAAGAATATATTGCACAAAGCAAAATCTTATTAGTATCTGGTACAGCTCTTGCAGCAAGCCCATCTCGTGAAGCTTGTCTTATGGCAATTAATTATGCTAAAAAGCATGGTACAAAAGTTATTTTTGATATTGACTATCGTGAATACAACTGGAGAAGTAAAGCAGATATTGCTGTTTACTATTCTTTAGTTGGACGCATGAGTGATGTTATTATTGGCTCTCGTGAAGAATTTAATTTAACTGAATATTTACCAGAAGAAAATGATGTAGCAGATTATGAAATAGCAGAAAAATATTTAAATTATGGTAATCAAATTGTTATTATTAAACATGGTAAAAAAGGTTCTGTAGCTTATGGCGCAGATAAAGAAGCTTTTAAAGTTGATTCTTATAAAATTAAACTTTTAAAATCTTTTGGTGGTGGAGATGCTTATGCTTCTGCATTTATCTATGGTCTTTTAGAAGGTTGGAGCTTAGCAGATTCTCTTCGTCATGGTACAGCACATGCAGCTATGGTTGTTGCTAGTCATAGCTGTTCTGAAGCAATGCAAGATGCACCAGCTATTGATGCTTTTATTCAAGAACATGCAGCTGAACAAGTTATTACTCCTGTTGAATGGAAGGTAGTGTTATAATGGCTGAAGCAAAATTTGGTAAAATGGGTGCACAATTAAAATATGGTTATAATAGTGCGACTATTTGTGAAAGCAATATGATGATGGACATTGGTATTCAAGTTATGAGTGCTGGTGAAAAACTTACTTTTAACGAACAAGCAAAAGAAGTTGCCTATGTAATTTTAACTGGTGAAGTAAAAATATCTTGGGAAAATAATACAGAAGTAATGAAACGTACTTCTTTATTTGATGAAAATCCTACTTGTTTGCATGTACCATTAGCTACAGAAGTTACTATAGAAGCTGTAGTAGATTCTGAGGTTTTAATCCAAAAAACAGAAAATGATACAAAATTTGCTCCTAAATTCTATCATCCAGAAGATGTACAAGCTGATGTCTTCGGTGGAGGTGTATGGAGTGGTACAGCAACAAGAACTGTTCGTACAATTTTTGATTATGAAAATGCACCATATTCTAATATGGTAAATGGTGAAGTTATCAATAGCCCAGGTCGTTGGTCTAGTTATATACCACATTTTCATCCACAGCCAGAAGTATATGTATATAAATTCGACCGTCCACAAGGTTTTGGTGCAGCTTTTATTGGTGAAGATACCTTCCGTACAGAAACTAATGCATATGTAGCAATTCCTGGTGGTGATATACATCCACAGGTAACAGCTCCAGGTTATGCTATGTGGTATAGCTGGATGATAAGACATCTTCCAGATGCTCCTTGGGCTAAAACTCGTATTGTATGTGAAGAACATGCTTGGCTTGAAGAAGATGGAGCAGAAGCAAAAATTTGGGATCCTCTAAAGAAATAAAATAAATTAAAAATAGAAAAATGGAAAAGCTATAATTTTGAATTATCAAGATTATAGCTTTTTTGTTTTTAAAAATGTTTAAAAATATAAAATATTATTAAAAAGATAATATAAACCTATTTTTTAGTTAATATTATATCTATAGTGTTCTTTTATTATATGCTATAGTATTAATTGTAAAGGCAAGGTAGAAAACGAAATTTTATGTACATAAAGATAAATATTGCCCGTAGAAGCAAAATAGATATTGCAATCGGAAAAGAAAGGATTAGATAATAATGGCAAATACAGTTCGTCTTACAGTAGCACAAGCTTTAGTAAAATTTTTAAATAATCAATACATCGAATTTGATGGTAAACAAAATAAAATGTTTAAAGGGATCTTCACTATTTTTGGTCATGGTAATGTTGTTGGTCTTGGTGAAGCTTTAGAAAATGATCCAGGTGATTTAATTGTACATCAAGGTCGTAATGAACAAGGTATGGCTCATGCAGCAATGGGTTATGCAAAACAAAAAAGAAGAAAACAAATTTATGCATGTACTTCTTCTGTAGGACCTGGTGCAGCAAATATGGTAACAGCAGCAGCAACTGCAACTGCTAACTGCATACCAGTATTATTTTTACCTGGTGATGTATATGCAACTCGTCAGCCAGATCCAGTTCTTCAACAAATGGAACAACCACATGATTTATCTATTAGTACAAATGATGCTTTTCGTGCTGTATCTAAATATTGGGATAGAGTTACTCGTCCTGAACAGTTGATGAGTGCATGTATCAATGCAATGCGTGTATTGACTGATCCAGCTGATACTGGTGCAGTAACAATTGCACTTCCTCAAGATGTTGAAGGTGAAGCATATGATTATCCAGAATACTTCTTCCAGAAACGTGTTCATCGCATTGACCGCCGTCCTGCAACAAAAGCTATGGTTGAAGATGCAATTAAATTAATCACTGCTAAGAAAAAACCAATGCTCATTTGTGGTGGTGGTGTAAAATATTCTGAAGCTTGGGATACATTTAGAGAATTTGCTCATAAATATAATATTCCATTTGGCGAAACACAAGCAGGTAAAGGGGTTATCGTTTGGGATGATCCAATGAATTTAAATGGTCTTGGTGAAACAGGTTGTATAGCTGCTAATGAAATTGCTAAAGAAGCTGACCTTGTAATTGGTGTTGGTACTAGATATACAGACTTTACAACATCTTCTAAATGGATTTTCCAAAATCCAGAAGTTTCTTTCTTAAATATCAATGTTTCTGAATTCCATGCATATAAATTAGATGGTGTACAGGTTGTAGCTGATGCTAAAGTAGCACTTGAAGCTATTGATGCTGAACTTGAAAAAACTGGCTGGAAATCTTCCTATACTACAGAAATTGCTGCTGCTAAAGCAAAATATGTAGCAGAAACAGATCGTTTATACAACTTAGAATATACAGGTAAAGATTTTGTTCCAGAAATTGATGATGCTTTAGATACAGATAAAGTATATGAAGAATTCCACAATATTACAGGTTCCTATCTAACTCAAAGCCGTGCATTTGGTATTATTAATCAATTTGTTGCTAAAAATGGTGGCGTTGTAGTAGGTGCATCTGGTTCTTTACCAGGAGATTTACAAAGAGGTTGGCGTGTATATAACCCTAATACTTACCATGTTGAATATGGTTTCTCTTGTATGGGTTATGAAGTAAATGCTTCTTTAGGTGTAAAAATGGCTGAACCTGATAAAGAAGTATATACTATGGTTGGCGATGGTGCATACATGATGCTTCATTCTGAACTTCCTACGTCTATTCAAGAACATAAAAAGATTAATGTTATGTTATTTGATAATATGACATTTGGTTGTATTAATAATCTTGAAATTGAACATGGTATGGGTAGCTTTGGTACAGAATTCCGTTTCAGAAATGAAAAAACTGGTAAATTAGATGGTGGCTTTGTACCAGTAGATTTTGCGATGAATGCAGCTTCTTATGGTTGCAAAACTTATAAAGCAACAACTGTAGAAGAATTAAAAGCAGCTTTAGAAGATGCTGAAAAACAAACAGTATCTACATTAATAGATATCAAAGTATTACCAAAAACAATGCTTCATGGTTATGGTCATTGGTGGCGTGTAGGTCAGCCTCAAGTTTCTAAGAGTGAAACTGTTCGTAAGGCATATGAAGCACTTAAAGTAGAACTTGCAAAAGCTAGACAATATTAATTGAAATATTAAAATGAATAAAAGTCCCATAATTTTATGGGACTTTTTTAGTATAATTTATTGGAGTGTAATAAAAATGAAAGTAGTAGCATTTAATGGTAGCCCTAGAAAAGGCGGTAATTGTGAACAAGCGTTAAATTTTATGGGAGAAGTATTTAATAACAATGGTATAGATTTTGAAATTGTACAAGTTGGTAATAAAATGATAAGAGGATGTTTAGCTTGTTATCATTGTTTACAGACTGGCAGTAGTTATTGTGTGCAAAAAGATGATGTTAATGAATGGATTGATAAAATGGTAGAAGCTGATGGTATAATCTTAGCATCTCCAGTTTATTATGGTGGTATATCAGGTACAATGAAATGCTTTTTAGATCGAGCTTTTTTAGCTGCTGGTCATAAACTTCATCATAAAGTAGGAGCATCTATAGTAACTGCTCGTCGTTCTGGAGCATTAGAAACATTTCAGCAATTAAATGCTTATCTTAATACCATGGAAATGATAATGCCAACAGCAGATTATTGGAATAATCTTCATGGATTAGATGTAGGAGAAATAAATCAAGATATTGAAGGCATTGAAGTTGTACAAAAATTAGCTCGCAATATGGCTTGGATAATGAAAGTAATAGAAGCAAGTAAAGGCAAAATTGATCCACCAGAAACAAAACCACGTACTATGACTAATTTTATACGTTAGAAGTAAAAAAGAGTCTTGTTATCAAGGCTCTTTTTTTGCTAAACTAGAGAAAAGAATAAATATGTATTTTGAGGAGTAAAGTTGTATGACAAAAACAGCAAGACAATTACAAGAAGAAGGATTATTATACGATGTTTTTGAACAAGAATTAACTGATATAAAAGATAGAACATATGGTTTAGTCAGTGAATTGAGTAGAGCTAGTCATTTTGATATGGAATATGTAATGTCTTTAGTAAGAAAAATAGTAGCGAAAATAGGTCAAGATAGTTATATTGTGCCACCATTTCGTTGTGATTATGGTGACCATGTATTTATTGGCAATAACACATATATAAATTATAATTGTTGCTTTTTAGACTCAGCAAAAGTTACGATTGGCGATTATGTATATATGGGGCCAAATTGTAATATTTTCACACCATGTCATCCTATTCATCATGAATTACGTAAGGAAAAAGTAACAGAATACGCACTTCCTGTAACAGTAGGTTCACATAGCTGGATTGGTGGAGATGTAGTCATCACTCCAGGTGTTACTATTGGTGAAAATTGCGTCATTGGTGCAGGTTCTGTAGTAACAAAAGATATTCCAGATAATTCAATTGCGGTAGGTAATCCTTGTAAAGTAATTAGACAGATAAATGATAAAGATAGAGAATATATAAATAGTTTGATTTTAGATGATGAGACAAAAGATAGCAAATATAAACAAGAAAATGGTTATGTTTATAGTGCAAAAGATGAAGCTATTTTTAATATAGTGAAAGATACAGTTCATTATGTAGAGATTTTAAACAAATTATCTAATAGTGAAATTCAGCGTCGTAGAGATTTCTTAAGAACTTTTGTGGCAAAATTAGATGAAGGTGCTATGATTAATAGTCCATTTTATATGGAATTTGCCAATCATTTAGAAATGGGTGTAAATAGCTTTATCAATTATGACTGTATTATGCTTAATAATGCAATGGTAAAATTGGGTGATAATGTATTAGTTGGGCCAAAAGTAAGTTTCTATACAGCTATGCATCCAATTGACGCTAAACAACGTGAACAATGGCTTGTATATGCTAAGCCAATAACTGTTGAAGATAATGTATGGATTGGTGGTTCAGCTACTATTTTAGGTGGTGTAACTATTGGTAAAAACGCTATTGTAGGTGCTGGTGCAGTAGTAACAAAAGACGTTGAGCCAAATACAATAGTAGTGGGCAATCCTGCTAGAGTTTTGCGTAAAATCACAGCAGAAGATAGTAAGAAATATCAAGAAGAATTAGCAAAGCAAAAAGATGTAAATAAAAGTGAATTTGATAAGATGATAGCTGGTCAATGGTATAATGCAATGGATTATTCTATGTTGAAATTGCGTCAAGAAAATAATAAAAAAACAGAAGCATATAGCAGAATAACTATAAATACTTTATCTTATAAAGATAGAATGGCAAAGGCTATTGTTAAAGAATTTGGTGAAAATGCTAATATTATACCACCATTTACTTGTGATTATGGCTGTAATGTAAAAGTAGGAGATAATACAGTTATCAATCACAGTGGTGTATTTTTGGATACGAATGAAATCAATATTGGCAAACATGCTTTAATTGGACCAAAATCTGGGCTTTATGGAGCTATACATCCTTTTGATGTAGAAGCTAGAAATGAAGGCATTGAAAAGGCAAAGACAATTAACATCGGTGATGGTGCTTGGCTTGGTGGTAAAGTAACAGTAGTGCCAGGTGTAAGCATTGGCAAACATTCAGTAATTGGTGCAGGTTCAGTGGTAACAAAAGATATACCAGATGATGTAGTAGCTGTAGGTAATCCTTGTCGAGTGATTAGAAAAATTACAGAAGATGACAAAATAAATCCAATCCGCAAAAAATAAATAGATAATGAAAAAGCCTTAAGAATTTTTTTCTTAAGGCTTTTAAATGTTTCACGTGAAACATTTGATGATTTTTTGACTATGAGTTGTTATATATACTCCTAAAAAAATAAATAAGGCGCCAGATAATTGAATATAACCAATCTCTTCTTTAAGAAAAATAGCACCACAAATCATGCCAAAAATAGGAGTTAAGTTAGAAAAAATAGCTGCTATACTAGGACCAGCATTTTTTACACCGATGTTCCAAAATAACATCGAGCCAACACCGCCACATATTACAACAAAAGCAAAGGACATATATCCTAAACTATCTAGTGGTGTGTAATATAACTGTCCAGAGAAATAAGCATAGATTGCTACTTCAATAGCACCGATTAATCCCGACCAAGCTGTTACAGCAATAGCGGATAAATAATTCATGATTTTTAGGCCTAAAATGGAATATAATGCCCAAACGATTTGACAAATAAAAAATAATGTATCGCCAGGATTAAAATTAAAATTTAATAATACATCTATAGAGCCTTTTGTAATTAAGAAAATGACACCAATAAAAGAAATAAAAATACCAATCCATTGGATGAAATGTAATCGTTCATGAATGAATATCATGGCAATTAATGCTGTAATAGCAGGACCGGTAGCAGCGATTAATGTACAATTGGTAATGCTAGAATATTGAAGCCCTGTAAACTGAGCTACATTATTAATGCCTATACCTGTCAGTCCCATGAGGATTAGAGGAACGATACAATGTTTAGGTGGAATAAATTTTTGTTCTTTTTTTAAATAGATAATTATGAATAAAATCGTACTTATTAATAAATATCTAAAAGTAGTTAAAGCAGGGGGCGTCCAATTTTGTACAAGAATTTTAATACATAATGGTTGGATGCCCCAAAAGATGGTGGCAAGCGATAATAATAAATATGTTTGTTTTAACATGGAATATATACCTTAGTACTTAATCATACTAAACCAAATAACATATAAGCGATTAAACATATGAAAGCTACTGAGAATTTTAATAATGTAAGTACAAAAATATCATAATAAGATTCTTTATGAGTGAGACCACAAACTGCCATTAGAGTTACAAGTGCCCCAGCATGAGGTACAGTATCAAATCCTTCAGAAGCAATGCAGATAATACGATGTAAAACTTCTGGGGACATACCAATTTGCTGTGCCCAAGTCAGCCATTCTTGACCAAATGTTCCTACTGTAATCATTAAACCAGCAGAAGAGGAACCTGTAATACCAACCATGATATTAGTAGTAATGATAGAAGAGAACAAAGGACCATCACCAAAAGAGAGTCCTAAAAGAGCAGACTTTATCATAGCAAAAGCAGGAAGTGCAGCGATAACACAACCAAAAGCATAACCAGAAGCTACATTTAAAACTGCAGAAGTAGAGCCAATGGCACCTGTATTTATTGGATGAATAACGCCTCCTAAACGGCGTAATTTTTTACGACCAATATAAGCAGCTACAATACTACTAATTAATAAAGCAACATTGATAGACCATATAGCTTGAACTTTAGCAACACTTGAAGCAATCAAAGAGAGCTTTAAAGGTGCAAATGCTAATAAACTATTTTGATCCCAATGAAAAGCCCAAGACCAGTTAAATGGATTGCTAACATATAGATTAATAATAATAACCATTAAAAGAGGAATAGAGGATAATCGCCAATCAGGTAGTTCATCATTAGTGTTTTCAGGTTCATTTAAAGTGTGTTTTCCATAACCTTCACCTTTAGCTTTAAGCGATTTACTACGATAAGAAATCCAAACATAAGCTATAATAAAAAATAGAATAGAAGCGAGTAGCCCTTGACCTATACCTGCCCAAGTAGTTGTACCAAATACAGCAGCTGGGATAATATTTTGTATTTGAGGTGTACCTGGTAAAGATACCATACTATAAGTAAAAATACCCATCCACAAAATTGCTGGTAAAAGACGTTTAGGAATATCAGCTTGTTTAAAAAGTATAGCAGCAAATGGATACATAACAAAAGCTACTACAAACACACTTAATCCACCATAAGTGAGAACACCGCAACCAAGTAATACAGCAAGGATGGCACGTTCTTTTCCTAGAACAGATACAATTTTAGCAGCTACTGAAGCAGCTAGACCGCCCTCTTCCATGATTTTGGCAAAGACAGCACCAAGTAAAAATACAGGATAATAACTTTTAATATATTCAGCAGCTTTAGTCATATACAATTCACTATATACAGGCATAGAAGTGTAGTCACTAGTAATAGCTGCTAAAACAGCAAATATTGGAGCAATAAAGATTAATGAGAAACCTCGATAGGCAAAAAACATTAATAATAATAAACTAATAAAAATAATAGCTAAATCCATAAATAATACCTCCAAGTATAAATAAAAGCCTTCCTAAATAAGGAAGGCTTTTATGATGCTTTAAATTATAAACCAGAAACTTCGTGGATATATTTTCTAGCTTTTTGAGCATATTCAAGAGGGTTAGCAATTGCAGGATCTTGTTCTGCTTCAACCATTGTCCAACCTTCGTAATTATTTTCTTTTAAAATATCATAAACAGGTTTGAAATCAATGCAACCATCACCAGGAACAGTGAACATGCCCATTCTTACACCATCTAAGAAACTCATATTTTCGTTTTTTACTTTTTCAACAAGTTCTTTACGAACATCTTTTAAATGAACATGTTTAATACGATTAACATATTTTTTGAGAATACCAATGTAATCTTCACCAGAACATACGAGATGACCAGTATCATATAAAAGGAATACAAGATTAGGATCTGTCATTTCCATAAGTTTATCAATTTCTGCCTCAGTTTGTACACCTGTTCCCATATGATGGTGATAAACAAGTTTCATATCTTTTTCAGCAGCTAAAGCCCCTAATTTGTTAAGTCCTTCAGAAACTAGTTTCCATTCTTCATCAGTATTATGAGGTTTGTTAGCGAATAAAGGTGTAGAAAGTTGACCTTGAATACTATTACCTTGTTCGGATACTACAACTACTTTTGCTCCCATAGCATGTAAAAAATCACGGTGAGCTTTAAATGCTTCAGCAGTTTCTTCATAAGGTTTTGTTGTTAAAAAAGAACTAAACCATGCACTAGCAACAGAAAGACCACGTAGAGCAAGAGCTTTTTTTAATACATCTACATCTTTTGGAAATTTACCACCCATTTCACAGCCAGTGAAACCTGCTAAAGCCATTTCACTTACACATTGTTGAAATGTGTTTTCCTTGCCGAGGTCTGGCATATCATCGTTTGTCCAACCAATTGGGCAGATACCTAATTTAATATTTGTCATGAGAAATTCCTCCAAATTATAATTTATATTTATGGTTTAAATAACCTTGTTTGCAAAATAGATAAGTATGCTTACTAAACATACTTATCAAAATAAGAAATAAAAGGAAGACTTATTTATATAGTGATAATATATAAATTTATGCTGAATTAGTGTAAGAGGAGAAATTTTCTCCTCTTAGAAAATATATAGCATAATAAAAAAGGGGGCAATTTTATATCATAAATTGACAGTTTTAAGAAGTTAATTTATGATTATATAAAGAGCATATTAGTTAAATAATTAAAAATATTTATCTATATTATGAATATATTATGAATATATTATGAGTAACTTATGTAAGTATATAGTACATCTTTTTGGTGATTTTGTCTATAGTTTTTATGGAAATTTTTATTATTTTTAGTAAGTTTAATTTTAATAATTTTGAAGGGAGTATTTATATGTTACAGTATTTTATGCCACATAAATATAAACATATTTTGAATAGAGATTGTACGCCTAAATTAGAATATTTTTGTAAAGTAGATGAAGTTTCATCTGTTATGCCTAGAGCTATGCATGTACATGAAAACTTAGTTGAAGTTTTATTAGTTTATGAAGGTAGCGGTATTTATACAATTGATAATAATAAATATATAGCTAAGAAAGGCGATTTAATTTTTTATAATTCTGGAGTAGTACATGATGAATTTGGTGGTAATGGAAGTAATTTAGGAACATATTGTTTAGGTATATCTAATTTAAAAATACTTAAATTAGGAGATAATAAAATTATTGAAGATAATTATTGTCCAATAATAAATTGTAATGAGTATTTTGATGATATTTTGAGTATGTTTGATATAATAAGAAAAAGTATAGATGTTGATGGAATACATGTAGCAGAATTCAGTAATTTTTTAGTACAAGCATTAGTGGTTAAGTTTCGTATAATTATTGAAAAAAATGGAGATGTAAAACAAATAAAAGAGCCATCATTAGCAACAAAAGTAAAAATATATATTGATAAAAATTATAATGAAAATATATCTTTAAAAAGTACTGCAGAAGCTGTAAATGCCAATCAGTATTATTTATCACATATTTTTAAAGAAGAAACAGGATTTTCTCCAATGCAATATGTTACTCGAAGAAGAATTGGAGAAGCACAAAATTTGCTGATTAATACACAACTTAGTATTACAGAAATAGCAGCAAATGTAGGATATAATAATTCAAATTATTTTCAAAATGTTTTTAAAAAAATAGTTGGATACACTCCAGGTTCATATCGTAAGCGTTGGCAGGTATAAATAAAATAAGCTAAGACATATTTTGTGTCTTAGCTTATTTTAGAATTACTTTTTAATGATACTATATAATTGAATGATTTCAATTACCATATCTTTAAGTATATAGGTGGTCATTAGATAATCTTGAGCATGTGATATTAAAACATTAAAAGAAAGTTTTTCACCATTGGCTTCACGTGTAAGTAATTCTTGTGTTTGTAATTCATGAGCTTTTTGTAATTGTGGTGTAGCTTTATCAATTTGAGCTTGTGCTTCAGTAAACTTTCCTTGATGAGCTAATTTTAATGCAGCTTGTAATTCATCTTTAGCATCTCCGGCCAAGGAGATAATATCAAATGCAATTTTTTCTGTATTCATGTTAACAACACCTTTCAAAAATTTTTATTATTTATAATCATGACGGAATTTACGTTCAATATCTTCTATAGATAAACCTTTAGTTTCTGGCATAATAAATTTAGTAAAGAGTAGAGATAAAATACCAATAGAACTAAAAATATAAAAAGTATTAGATAAGCCAAATGTATTCATAAGTATTGGAAATAGTAATTGAATACAAAAGTTGGATCCCCATAGAAAGAAAACGGCAATACCAAGAGCTGTACCACGCATTCTAAGTGGAAATATTTCAGACATATATACCCAAGTTACAGGAGATACAAATGTTTGTTGAAAAAAGAGAAATGTTATTGTAAGAGATAATACAAAATATGGTAAATTTGGAGAGCCAGCCATAATATTAGAAATAGTGCCAATACAAGTATTAGCAAATAGAATACCTATAAGCCCAATAGTAAGCATTTTGCGGCGAGTTAATCGTCTCACTAATGTAAAACCAAACAAGGTACCAATAACTGAGATAATACCATTACCAATATTACCAATTAGTGCAGCATCAGTAGAAAATCCAGATTTTGTAAGTATTTGAGAGCCATAGAACATAATAGTATTAACACCTGTTGTTTGCTGTAAAATAGCTACTCCAATACCAATTAATAGAACTTTCTTCATCCATGGTTCAGTAAAATCTTTAAAAGATAAATTTTGTTGAATAGACTGCTCTGCTAATAAATCTTGGATATCATTTAATTCAGCAATAGCTTTAGCTTCACTTTCATGGGTTAATCTCAGAACATCTAAAGCTTCAGAAGTTTTTCCTTTAGCAACAAGCCAACGAGGAGATTCTTTGTTTATTAACATACCAAAAAATAATAGAATAGCAGGAATAGCTGCTATTGCTAAAATATAACGCCAAACATGAGGATCGTGTCCAAGTGTAATAGCAATAATAGCATTTACTATATGCTAATAATTGACCAGATACAATAACTAGTTCCATTAGAACAACTAAACTACCACGTAAATTACCAGTGGCAATTTCTGCTAAATATGCAGGAACAATAGTAGAAGCACTACCAACAGCTAATCCTAATGTAAATCTAAATATTATAATCATAGTTGCATTAATGGATAGAGCACAACCAAGAGTAGATATAAAAAATAGTATTGACAAATAAGTAAGTGCTGGTTTACGACCCAAAATATCAGAAATACGACCTCCAAGAGCAGAACCAAAAGCAGCGCCAATGCAAATGGCACTTACTACAAGACCTTCTAATGCAGGTGTTAAATTTAGTTGGTCAGGTTCAGCCATATATGGAAGTGCTCCATTTATAACTCCTGTATCATAACCAAAAGCTAAAGAAGCAAATGTAGCAGTAATAGCCATAATCATTACAGTTCTTGAGGCTTTTGTATTTATTTGTTCACTAGACATATAATTCCTCCACTTTTTTTAATAAAAATTAAAAATAATTTTAAAATTTAAAATAAAATGAAAAATAATTTTAGTAAATATAGTAGCTAGGTTATTTCTAGCTACTATATTTATTTGTTTATTTACCTAATAATTCACGTTCAATACGTTCACGAGCTTCTGGTGCTTGGATATTCATTTTTTCAGGGAAGCCAAAATAAGATACGCAAGCAATATTATCTCCACCTACTTTTGGAGCATCTTTCTTTAATTGTTTATTTGCAAAATCCATTCCGCGTAGTGTTTCAAATATTCCATCGAAATCAACATCGCCTTCTCCCATTGCTAAATGTTGATGGATAGTTACATCTGCTCTACCTCTTGCATTTAAAGATGGTGGATTTGCTATATATCTACAATCTAATGTTTGATTAAATGTATCAGCAAATAATACATGTGTTAATTCGTCTCCTGCGTATTTTAACATAGAACGAACGTCACCTTTTCCTTGGTCATAGAAGAATGTATGAGCTGCTGAATATACTACACCTAAGTTTTTAGAACGGAATGATTTTACTAAATCACAAGTTTCATTATTTAATTCACAAAAATCATAAGGATGAGACTGTATTTCTACACGTAAACCTTCACGTTCGATAATTGGAAGCAATTCTTCCATAGATTTAAACCACATACCGTTGCAAATTTCTTGTTGATTTGGATCTCCAGAAAATTCAGTATTGATAACAGGAACACCCATATCTACAGCTATTTCAATCATGCGTTTCCAATTACGTACAGCGAATTGACGTTCTTCTTCAGTAGGACCAGACCAACGATATACAACAATAAATGAAGAAATTTCTACACCAGTTTCTTTAAGAGCTTTTCGATATTCGCGTTCACAATCTTCAGAGAAAAGTGGATGTTTATAAAATGGATTAATGCGAGGATGTGGGGATTGTTCAATATATTTATAACCCCAATCAGCTACTTGGTGAACCATAGTATTAATATCCATTTGTTTAGCGAGCACATCAACATCAAATGCTATTTTCATAATAAAACCTCCATGAATTTATAAGTAAAAGATATAGTATATTTTAAGTAATTTAATAACTAAAATTTTAGTATGTATAAAAGACGGCTTATCTATAGACAGCCGTCTTTTGTTATATTTTAACCAAAATATTTATTTACAAATGCTTTAGTTACTTCGGCTGCTTTTTTTATATTTTCTTCATGACTCATAGCATAATATTCTGGACGGAATTCTTCGATAGTACAAACTCCATCAAAGCCAATTTCTTTTAATGCTGTAGCAATACCTTCGTGATCTACAACACCTTCTCCTGGCCATAAACGTTTATCATCACCGCAAGAGCCAAGTGGTAAATCTTCGCAATCATTTAAATGATAAGCAAAAATTTTATTACCATCTGCTTTTTTGAGGTCTTCAAGTTTAGAACACATTTCATGGAAATGGAATGTATCTACAGTGATGCCAACATTTGGACGATCAACAGCTTTTACAACATCATAAGCTGTACCAAATTGATTGATGGAGCAATTTGGAGCACCACAGAATTCAAGAGAGATTTTCATATCTTCTCCAACTTTATCAGATAAATAACGTAGACGAGCGACAGCTTCTTCTTTAATTTCAGAGATAGTTTTATCTTTTACATCAAAAGATGGTACAGTAATAAGCATTTTCATACCGATGGCTTTGGAAACTTTTAAAATGAAATCTACTTCATCATCGATTTCTTTTTCTCCAGCTTCATCTCTTTGGTTGAAGAAAATTAAAGTATTGTAAGCCCAAGGTTTTAAATGATGATTTTTAAACCAAGTAGCGAGTTCATCTAAAGTATGTTCTTTTAAATAGTCTTTTACGCAGTCAAAACGAATTTCAATATAATCGAAACCGTATTTTTCACACATTTCGAGGTCTGCCATTAAAGACTGACCTTTACATTCTAAAGCTGTAGCTTCATTAAATCCGATTTTCATGTTTATATTCCTCCAATTTGTACACGTGAACGCAATGGGCAAAATTATTTATTGTAGAAATCAGGTTTTTCTACAGCTGCGTTAATTTTTTCAATAGCACCAGTTTGTTGAGCTTTTACAAGAGCGTCAGCAGTGATAGCAGCAAGATAGCCATCCCAAGCATTTGGACCATTGATTTCGCCTTTAGCAGCATCATCAACCCAAGCTTGAACTTCAGCATCATAAGCGTCTTTAAAACGAACGAAGCAATCAGTATCAATTGTTGTGGATACACTAGCATTTTTACGAATTGTTGGATAAACAGTAGCCATAGGCATTTTGATAGCACCATCTTCACAAACTACTTCGCAATTGATATCGTAACCAAATTTGCAGTTAACAAATACTTCTACATCAATGCAGACACCTTTTTTTGTACGGAGTAACATGATTTGAGGATCTTTTAATTCGCTATGAGAATATTTAGTAACTCTTGGCATGATTACTTGTGCGGATTCATATTCATCATCAACAAGCCAATGTAATACGTCAATTTCATGAATTGCAGTATCATGAACAGCCATTGGAGTATTATAATTAGTACCTACTTCTGGGTTTCTATGTGTGCAGTGAAGCATTAATGGTTCACCATATTCACCAGATAAGAGAGCTTCTTTTACTTTAGCATAACCAACATCATAACGACGCATAAAGCCTAATTGAATTAAATGTTTACCAGAAGCAACTTCAGCTTGTACAACTTTTAGGCAATCTTCAGCTGTTGTGCAAAGTGGTTTTTCGCAGAAAATACGTTTGCCAGCTTGGATAGCTTCTAAAAGAGCTTCAACATGAGCAAAACCAGGACTTACAATGAATACAGCATCAACATCTGGATCATTAATTAAAAGTTTTTCATCAGTATAAACTTTAGCGTTACAAATACTAGCAGCTTTTTTTGCACTTTCTTCAAATACATCACAAACAGCAACAACTTGAGCACCTTGAATTTTATTTGTCAATCTGGAGATATGGTCTCTACCCATTCCGCCACAGCCGATAACACCTACATTTAACATTATATATTCCTCCAATTATAAATTTATGATTATTTGTTAGTTGTTTATAATTTCTTTCGTTGAGTTTATTATACAATAATGTTCACGTGAACGCAAGAGATTTTTTGCAAATAAAATAAACTTTTTTTTATTGTGAATTTTGTGATAATTAAATAAAAATAGAAGGGAAATATCTTGATAATAATAATAAAGATACATTCCCTTTCTGTTAGATGTTGAAGCGATTTTTAATCACAATATCAGTATAAGCAAATTTACTGTCAGGATTTTTATTATCAAATAATTTATGAAATAATAACATAATAGATTGATATCCTTGAGTATAAGCATCTTGTCCAATTAAAAAATTGATTGTACCATTTGACAGTAATTGAATATTATCATTAATAAAATCATTAGCAATAATTTTAATATCTTTGATTTTATTTGCTTTTTGTAGTGATTTACAAACCCCCAAAACACCAGATCCTGTAATATATATGCCTTTTAAATTAGGATACTTATCTAAGATTTCATCGGTAATTTTTTCTGCAACCCAATCATCATCATAAGCATATCGAATACCAAGATTATTGATTTGAGGATAAGAAATAGAAATTTCTTTGTTAAAGCCATCGGCACGCTGTTGTAGAGAGGGATTTTCTTCATGTCCAGAGATAATAATAATTTGACCTTGTCCGTTGGTGATTTCTCCCATCAAACCAGCAGCTGTTTGACCACTTTTTACAGCGTTTTGTCCAATAAAACAAAGACGAGCTGTATTTTCTAAATCAGAATTAAAAGTAATAATAGGGATATTATATTCTTGTGAAAATTTATCTATTAGCTTTATTAACAAATTATCTTGAGATGGAGAAAGAGCGATACCATTAAATTTTTCAGATTTCATTTTTTCCATTATTTGAATGACCTCTGTTGGATTTACTCCATTAATTTTATGGATTTTTACACTAGCTCCAAAACTTTCAGCTTCTAATTTTGCAGCTTTTAAACCTATTAAAACATCTTTCATAAATGGAGTTTGAGCTAATTGTAAAATAACTCCAATTTTAATATTTTTTTTAGCCATAGCAAGAGCTCTACCAGCTCTACTAGGTTTATAACCTACATCTTTAGCTATTTTTTTAATACGTTGTTCTACTTCGGGTTTTATACGACCACGATTATTAAGAGCTCTATCTACTGTTCCACGTGAAACACCAGCCAAATCTGCAATTTGTTGTAGAGTAATAGCCATTTACATTCATCCTTTAAAATATCTTAATGATAATTCATTATAATATTTATATTTTGGGATATCAATAATACATTTAATTAAAAAAGAGATAAAGTAAAAACTTTATCTCTTAAATCTTATATTATTTTTGTTGAAGTTTAATGTATTCAATGATTAAGTCAGCAGCTTTTTCTAAAGGAATGTTACTAACATTTATCATTAAATCATAGTTTTGTGCTTCTCCCCAAGTTTGACCAGTATAGTAAGCATAATATCTTTTACGATTTTTGTCTTCTTTATCTAATTGTTCTAGTGTATTATTTCCATAATGATCTTTAGCTCTATTTTGTCTAAAATCATCATCAGCATAGATAAAGAAGGAAAAAGTATTTGGATAATCTTTTAAAATATAATCAGAACATCTACCTAAGAATACAGCACTTCCTTTTTGTGCTAATTTTAAAATGGCGATAGATTGCTCTTTAAACATTTTGTTGTAAAAGGGAATACTTTCAAAAGAATAATCTCCTAAAGAACCAGGCATTGAATAGGAAGTAGTAATTAAGTCTTCCATAACTTCATTTGATATAGGTTCTGTGGAATTATGGAATCTTTCAGCAGCTAAATGTACGATTTTACGATCATAACAGTTAATACCTAATTTTTTAGCTACAATATTAGCTACTTCTTTGCCACCACTACCATATTGTCTAGTTATTGTAATATACGTATTATCTTTTAGCATTGTAAAATCAATCCTTTCAAATGAATGATTATAATTTGCCTTCAGCTTCGCGTTTAGCTAAATCTTTCATAATTTGAGGATATATTTTATCTAAGTTGTAAGCTAATAAAACAATTATAAGAACAATCCATACTAAGATTGGTCCATACATATAAAGACTAACAATCATATCAATAGCACTTTGAGGTTGAGTGATGAGGCCACTAGCAGAAGAAACATATCCAGCATAAGATAATAAGCCAGTTAAAGCTGCACTAGTAACACCAGAACCGATTTTTGTACCTACAGAGCCACCAGAGAAAATAAGACCTTCTTGGCGAACATGGAATTTCCATTGACTATATTCAATACAATCACCAAAGAAACCAAAAATAACGGAGCAAAGTGGAGCAAAGAAAATACCACGAATGACACAACTAGCTACTACCCAGTTGAAATCCATTGGATTGATTAGATATATTAAATGACCAATTAAGGCTAAAATGATACCAACTAAAGACATATTGCGTTTGCCATATTTTCTTAGTAATGTAGGACAAACTAAGAGAATGACAGCGATCATAACAATAGTTTCTACTAAATAAAGTAAGCCATATAAGGAATCATCAAAAAAGATATATTTACAATAATAAGGTAAAATGATACCAGTGATACAAGCAATAACATTTTGCATTGTCCAAATAGTCATTGCAATCCAGAAATATTTATTTAGAGCTAAGAAGCGTAATGCTTGTCTAGCTGGAATTTTTTCAGTTTTTTGTGTTTTTTCAAGAACAACAGTTTCTTTACATTTATAGAAGCAAATAAGTAACAATAAAAGAGCTAAAACAGCCCAGATAGACATAACTTTTACCCAAGCAAGCTGGTTATCACCGAATACTTTAATAAGTGGTAAAGTAGCAGATACTGCTAAAATTTTACCAAGAGGAGATAAAGCCATTCTAAAGATACTGAGCATATCACGTTCTTTAGAGATACGAGTCATCATTGCAGATAAACTACCATAAGGTAAATTTAAAGCTGTATAACAAACTGTAGTACATAAATTATATGTTACAAAAATATATGCAAATTGAAGTGCAGATGTAGTTTGAGGTACTGTATAAATTAATACAATGGAGATTGCAAATGGTAAGCTAGTCCATAAAATCCAAGGTCTAGATTTACCCCATTTGGAATTAGTTTTTTCTACTAAAAAACCCATGATAACATCAGATACACCATCAAAACATCTGGATAGAAGCATTACTAATCCAACAACGCTAGCATCAATACCAGCATAGTCAGTATAGAAAAAAGTGAGGATACTCATTGCACCCCAAACGACGTTTTGAGCTGTATCACCTAAACCATATGCTACACGGGTTGTCCAAGATAATTTTCCACTAGAAGCCTGTGCATTATTCATAAATATACTCCTCTCAATAAAATAAGAAAATTGCTAAAAATTAAAATATAAAATAAATTCTATATAATAATGTTTACTATAAGCATATATAATTAGCAAGGATAAATTTATCCTTGCTAATTATTTTATATTAAAGACTTATAGATTATATTCATCAGCAATTTCTTTAATAGTTACAGGACGACCTTCTTGTACAGATTTTTTAGCAGCAAGACCAATTAAAACTGGTTGTAAGCCATCATTAGCATTAACTTCTGTTTCAGTGTCATTTTCAATAGCATCAACAAAAGATTTAACTTCATGAGCATATGCCATCATATAACGTTCTAAGAAGAAATACATAGGTTTTTCAGCTACAACACCTTCTTCGCCACTAAATACTGCATTAGAATTAGAGTCGTTGGAGATTGCAATAGCACCTTTAGTTCCAAAAACTTCAGCACGTTGGTCATAACCATAAACTGCTTTACGACAATTATCAATAACAGCAGTAGCACCATTTGCTAGTTTTAAAGTGATAACAGCAGTATCAATATCACCAGCTTCGCCAATTGCAGGATCAACTGTAACAGAACCTACAGCAAATACTTCAGTAACTTCACTTCCGGAAAGATAACGAACCATATCAAAATCATGAATAGTCATATCGAGGAAAATACCACCAGAAACTTTAACGTATTCAATAGGTGGAGCTTCTGGGTCACGAGATGTTACTTTTATAATTTGTTGTTTACCAATTTTGCCAGAAGCTACAGCTTCTTTAATTGCACGGAAATTATGGTCAAAACGACGATTGAAACCAACTTGATATTTAAGACCAGATGCATTAACAACATCAAGAACTTCTTTGATTTTATTAACATCATGGTCAATAGGTTTTTCACAGAAAACATGTTTACCAGCTTGAATAGCTTCTATAGAAAGAGGAGAATGCATATCAGTAGAAGCACAAATGAGAACAGCTTGAATATCTTTATCAGCCAATATTTTTTTATAATCTGTATAAGTTTCAGTAATGCCAAGAGCGTTTGCCCATGCTATAGTGTTATCATTTAAGAATGGGTCAGCTATTGCTTTTACTTTTGCGTTAGGAACAAATTTAGAAATACTTTCACCATGAACACGACCGATACGTCCAGCACCAATAATACCAATATTAATCATTAAAAAAACCACCTTTGAATAATTTATGTTTAACTTTTGAGTTATTTATGTGTATCTTATGTATATAATTTTAACTGTTTTTATAAAAAAATATCTATAATATATTGTTTTTTATAATATTAGCAATATATTATAGATACTTAATTATTAATATATATGCGATTGTTATATAAAAAAATGAATTTAAAAACTATAAAATCTTGCTTTTGTCAGAAAACTTAAAACTTTAATATCATTTAGATAAAATAAAAATGCAAATAAAAATATATTTATTTTGTATATAAACATAATCAATTTAACAAAAAAATAATCAAAAAATAATCATGTGAATTTTAATCATTTTATTAATCAATGACTGGTACCCAATTTTTATCTTTATAAGCAGCAAAACAAAGCTCAATTTGTTCTTTTGTATTTTTACCTAGAGATAGATTAGGAAGATTATCTAGCGTGAAATAAGCACTATCACTTGTTTCTATATTTTGATTGAATTTGCCGGAGATGACTTCACAGAGCATGAAGATTTTAGTTATGCCATAAGCGTATAATGGCACATTGTGGCGATTTCTATCATGTATTGCGATTAATCTAGTAGGAATGACATCAAGACCAGCTTCTTCTTTAGCTTCTTTGATGAGATTATCGCAGATGGATTGGTTGACATCTACCCAGCCACCAGGGAGAGACCAACGACCATCACGTTCTTTGACGAGCAGTATTTTATCATCTTTGAAGATAACAGAACGTGTATCTAATTTTGGTGTTTGATAACCAGTCTCATTGCAAAATAGAGTTTTTACTTTTTCTACAGGTAGATCTACATATTCGCTCATGATTTCAGCAGCCATTTCGCTAAGTCTAGTGAAGCGTTCATAATCAAAATCATCTTTAGTATAAGCAAGACCAGCTTGAGCGATAAATTGCATTTCCATAGCAGTTGTAAGCCATTTATGATTGATATATGGTTTTTCAATCATAGTTAATGTATTTAAAATATCATAGGGTTGACGGAAATAATATTTTGCTTGAATATGTTTAAAATCATGGCAAGACCATGTAGCAAGGGCAAAATCTATATTTAATTCTTGGGCTAAATCGCTATCTTGGGCATTGATACCAATGAATAAAGCATTATCTTTATCTGTAAAATCTGTTTTAGTTTCTACAAATGATATCGAGATATTTTTCTGTTCTAAAAGGGAAATTATTTGCTTGAATTCATTGTTTTGTAAGCTTTTATTGATAAATAGTTTCGTATACATAAAATCACATCCGTAGTGTTATTTGTTCTTAGCATATTAAATTTAAGCGAAGAACTATTTATTTTTATTATATCTATTTTTATTTGAAAAAGTAGTTATTTTGGTTAAAATTATTATTGAAAACTATTATCAATTATTATATAATACATTTATGATAATGATTATCAATTTAAAGAGGTGAAAAAATGAGAGTATGTGATAATGTAGAAACTATGTTGGCTTTTCATGGCGCTCCAACATTAGAAGGTATAAAGCCAGGTAGTTTGATTTCATTTAATAAACAACGTATAAAAAATTGTCATTTGATATTAAAGCGATATAAGAAATGCATGGAATGTAAAGGCATAAGATTTTTTATAATATCAGAAACAGATAATTGGTTGTTACTCTTCATTTATCGCCAAAATGCTTTAAATCAGGTAATTCAAGAAGATAAAGTTCAAGAGTTTTTAAGTTTTTATGGCTATGTGAATTTTAAAAATCTAAATCAATGCTTAAATTATTTAAAGACTCGCATGAGCTTGCAAAAAGGCTTTCCTCATGAGATTGGCATATTTTTAGGCTATCCGCTAGAAGATGTAAAAGGTTTTATTGAAAATAGCGGACGTCATTTCAAAATCTGTGGTCAATGGAAAGTATATTCAGATACAAAACGAGCTGAAAGATTATTTGCAAAATACGCAGAATGCTCAGACCGTTTTTGTGCTTGTTTATCACAAGGGCAATCAATAGAAGATTTAGTAAAAGCTGTTTAAGTTGAACTTTAGGAGGTTTTTTGATGAATAAAATAGCGATTATTTATTGGAGTGGTTCTGGTAATACAGAAGCAATGGCAAATGCAATTAAAACAGGTGTAGATGGTGCAGGAGTATCTTGCGATTTATATTTTGTAAGTGATTTTGATGTAGCTTCAATAAATGATTATGATGGGCTTATTCTAGGCTGTCCTGCTATGGGTGCAGAAGTTTTGGAAGAATGTGAATTTCAGCCAGTTTTTGATGAGATGATAAATTCTTTAAATGGTAAATCCGTAGCTTTATTTGGCTCTTATGGTTGGGGCAGTGGCGAATGGATGACAACTTGGGAAGAACAAGTTAAAGAAGTTGGTGCTGATTTATTTGAAAATGGCTTAATCATCAATGAAACACCAGATGAAGATGGCTTAAATACTTGTGAAGATTTTGGCAAACGTTTTGCTGTAAGTAAATAAATATGTTTTAATTAATCCTTAGCGAAAGCTAGGGATTTTTTATTGACTTGAAGTGTACTTTAAGTTGTAAAATGACTATGTATGTAGAAAACTATATTTATATTATGGTATTATATGGTATAAATAATATACATAGGAGAGGTAGTCATGGAAAAAGCTAAAGTTTATTTTACTGATATGCGCGCATATCCAGGTAAAGAAAATCTATTACAAAAACTTGAACGTTTAATGGTTAAAGCTGGTATTGATAAAATTGATTTTAAAAATAAATTTGTAGCCATTAAAATTCATTTTGGTGAACCAGGAAATCTAGCATATCTTCGTCCAAATTATGCTAAAGTTGTAGCTGATGTAGTAAAAGCTCGCGGTGGTAAACCGTTTTTAACAGATTGCAATACTTTATATGTAGGTCGTAGAAAAAACGCTATAGAACATATGGACGCAGCTTATGAAAACGGATATAATCCATTCACTACAGGTTGTCAGGTAATTATTGCAGATGGTTTAAAAGGTACAGATGAAGCTTATGTTCCAGTACCAAATGGTGAATATGTAAAAGAAGCTAAAGTCGGTCAAGCTTTAATGGATGCAGATATCATTATTGATTTATCTCATTTTAAAGGTCACGAAATGACTGGTTTTGGTGGAGCAATTAAAAATATTGGCATGGGCGGTGGCTCTCGTGCTGGTAAAATGGAAATGCATTGTGATGGAAAACCAAGCGTAGATACAGATAAATGTGTAGGCTGTGGCGCTTGTAGTAGAATTTGTGCTCATGGTGCACCAATTATCACAGATAGAAAATGTTATATTGACCCAGATAAATGTTTAGGTTGCGGTCGTTGTATCGGTGCTTGTCATTTTGATGCTATTAAACCTACAAATTGGAATGCTGAAGATTTATTAAATAGACGTATGGCAGAATATGCTTATGCTATTTTAAATGGTAGACCACATTTCCATATCAATATCATTACAGATGTTTCTCCAAACTGTGATTGCCATGGTGAAAATGATATGCCAATTGTACCAAATCTTGGTATGGTAGCTTCTTTTGACCCAGTAGCAGTTGACCAAGCTAGTGCAGATATTGTAAATGAAGCACCAGTAATCGCTGGCTCTGAACTAGCTGATAATATCTTAAAAGATAGTATTGAAGCAGCAAGACATGACCATTTCCATAATACTCATCCAAATACAAATTGGCATGTATGTCTTGAACATGCTGAAAAAATTGGACTTGGCACTTGTGAATATGAATTAGTTAAAATTTAAGTTAGAAATAAGAAAGCAGCACTAAATTTTAATAGTGCTGTTTTTTTTATATTTTTTTATCTATCTTCAATTTAATAAGAAAATTATTATTAAACTTATATGATTAAATAATAATATAGTTAATAAATTTAAACTATAAATATATAGATTTTAATTATTATAAACTATTGAAAAATTTTTTGTTTAGTTTTAAAATAATTAAATAGTTAAGTAATAATATAATACAAGAAAGGAAAATTTACATGATAAAAAGATATGGTATTTTTTTAATTGGACTTACATTTATGTCTTTAGGAATTGTTTTAATCATCAAATCAGCGTTAGGGACTTCTCCAATTTCTAGTGTACCATATGTATTGAGCTTGGCATTGCCATTTACAGTTGGTCAATTTAATTTTGCAGTTAGTTCATTGATGTTTATTTTACAACCTATTATTTTACGCAATAAATTTGAATGGGTACAGATTTTACAAGTGCCAATGACTTTTATTTTCTGTGCGTTTATTGATTTATTTATGTATATATTTAGTTGGCTCCATCTTCAAGCTTATTATCAACATATTTTAGTATTGTTAATCGGTTGTATTTGTATGGGAATAGGTGTTACATGCCAATTATTAGGACGTGTGGTTATGCTTCCTGGTGAAGGTTTAGTAAATGCGATTGCTACTCATTGGAAATTAGACTTTGGCAAGATAAAGGTTATTTTTGATTGGTCACTCGTTGCTATAGCTGGTGGATTATCATTATATTATTTTGGCACTATTGAAGGAATACGAGAAGGAACACTTGTTTCAGCTTTTGCTACAGGGTTATTAGTAAAATTCTTTATGAATATGCTTTTGAAATTTAGAGTGAAGAGATTTGGGCAATTAAGACAGCAATATAAAATGGAAAAGTTAAAATCAAAAGGAAATAAAGTATAATCATTTAGATAAACTTTTTTATTTTTTTAGAAAATAGTGGTAAACTAAAATTAAAATTCTTATTAATTTTATACATAATAAAGAGAAGGGCTGATTTTGATTATGGGTAAAATGTTGACAAGACAAGAAGCTTGGGAATTATTGACAAGATATACAAAAACTCCTAGCTTACAAAAACATGCATTGGCAGTAGAAGCTGTAATGAAGTATTTTGCAAAACTAAATAATGAAGATGTAGAAAAATGGGGAGTAGTGGGTTTACTTCACGATTTAGATTATGAACAATTTCCGGAAGAACATTGTCATAAAGTTGTAGAAATCATGCAAGAAGAAGGAATTGATGATTTTTATATTCATGCAGTATGTAGTCATGGTTATGGCATATGTTCTGATGTGAAACCGGAACATATCATGGAAAAAGTGTTATTTACTATAGATGAATTAACTGGACTTATCAATGCGCTTTGCTTGATGCGACCTTCAAAAAGTGTATTAGATTTAGAAGTAAAATCAGTTAAAAAGAAATTTAAAGATAAATCATTTGCCTCTGGTGTAAATCGTCAGATTGTAAAAGATGGCTGTGAAATGTTAGGCATGAGCTTAGATGAAGTCATCAAGGAAACTATTGAAGGCATGAAGACAGAAGCAGAAGCTATTGGCTTAAAAGGTAATTTGTAAAATGAAAGAGATTTTTTATAGTTGTTACTATAGAAAATCTCTTTTGTTATATAATAGAAAAATAGGTTTTACTTAAAAGATGCATATTTATTATATTAAAGAAGGGGGAAATATTTATGTTTAGAAAAATATTTATAGGAAGTTATATTATAATATTTTTATTGTGTATATTATCTAAATTTTTGTTAAATACAGATGTGTTTTTAATATATTTTATAGTAACTATTATAATAGTTAGTTTATTGGTCAATATCTGTTTAATTTTAAAAATAAATTTTATATGTGCTTATATTGTAATTATATATAAGAGCTTGGGCTATATTGATAATAATTTATCGTATAAGACAGAAAAATTTTTTCTAAAAACTCTACAATTTTTAGGGTTAAGAGACTTATCTTCAACAATAATATTAATAGATATTTTAATTATGCCAATGCTAAAATATTATGACCTTGATTATATATATACTACAAATGATATTCTTTTGAGTATACAATTTATAATCTTTGTAGTAATGGTGTGGATTGAAATATATAGTGCATCTAAAATAAAAAAATATAAAAATTTAGGTTAAGTATATACTATTGAATTAAATTCTGCATTAATAGCAAATCAATTAAATTTTATGGGAGAAAATAATTATACAGTTTTTGTAACTACTTCAACTTATGAATTTATAGGATATAGAATAGGCGGTTCTTCTTATCCAACATATAAGTTAAAAATAGCAGAATATAGTTATAAATAATAAATGTAGTTTATAAAAATAAAGGGCTTTCTATAATAAATAATATTATAGAAAGTCTTTTATTTTTATAACAAATATAAATTATTAAAATAATTATAATATCAGCAGATTTTATTTCCAGAATTGATAAGAGGTGAGCGGTTCAACAAGATTAATAATATACCAATCATTATTTTTTATCAGAACTGTAAATTGTTGATAACCTTGACCACCAGAAATATGATTATTATGCTTATCTTCTAAAGATTTAATATAACGTATATCTACATAAATAATTCTGGAGTCGTTTTCATCTTGTTTTTGATGTAATTCAGTTAATTTTATTGTGCCAAAATGGTCTAATTTAGGATAGTGTACTTTTTGATTAAGGTCCTTAAAAATTTTTTCTGACATGTATGGAGATATTTTTTCATCATATCCATTTTTGGTAGTAATAGCATATTTTATTATTGGCATAATATTAATATAAGATATATAAGATTGATTAGCTTCTCTAAATTGAGTAATAAAAATAGTTGAAGGAATTATCAAGTTAAATATAGACATACCAATAAAAAAGATACATAGGATGAGCCTGAAAAAATATTTTAAGTAAATATTTTTGTTTATTTTAATAGGAAAATATAAATATAAAATACTTGTAGTTATACATACAATACAAAGAATACCCCAAAAATTATTAATAGGAATATTAAAATAAATAAATAGATAAATAATACTTGCTAGTATTTTGGAACAGATTATTTTTTTTGAGGACAACTTACCATTTAAAGGAAAAAATATATATATTAAAGGAAGTATTAAAAATATTAAATGATAGATACTTTCTTTACGTGGAAGAATAGAAAATGAATAAAGTATAGGAAAACAAAATGCGAGAATATTACAACTTAAGAAATGGATTACTAATAAGATTTTTAATAGCTTCAAAATAACATCTCCTAAATTAAAATAATTATGTTCCATAATAAAATATATTAGTTTTTAATTCAATAGCAGTTGTGTCATTAATATCAATGATAATAGAAGGTAAATATTGTAATTTTTCAACCTTATTTGGATAATATTTTTCAGGAATGTCAATATTAGGATTTAGATTAAAAGCAATTTGATAATAAATTTTAGCTAATTGAGTATTACCTAAAATATCATAGGCTTTAGCATAGGTTAAATAAATTGGAGTATCAAGTGGATTGATGTTTTCTATATTAGGTAATTCTTTTTGTGAGATAATCATGTTATAAGCAATAGCATATGCCTTAGTAATATCACCTAAATTTTTGTAGATTTGAGCTAATTCCATTGATAATATAAAATAGTCTAGATTTTCTCTAGGCATTAAATTTAAAGCTTTTTGATAATTATCAATAGCATTGCTAGTATCATCATAAATTTTCCAATAGATATTACCTAAAATCCAATAAACTTGCGGATTTTTAGGAGATAGATTTAAAGCTAAATTTTTATATTGAACAAATAAATCTTCTTTATAAATACCTGCACAAGCAAATGCTTCCCACATATATACTTCTGCTAACTTATCATTATTTAAGTTATTTGAGTTTGTAGAAAGAAAATGTTTTCCTATATAAAAAGCACTTTCAAAATGACCAGATAATATAGCACTTTTCATCATATTAATAATATAATTATAGTTAATATTAACTTGCTTTGGCAGATAATTTAATCTATTAACTATTTCAAAATACTTATCTGCTAAAAAATAATTCCCTATATAACTATAAAATAAAGCTTTTTCTAAAGCCGATGAATAAACTATAGTAGTTCGTTGTTGTTCTAGTTCATTATAATTAAAATTTTTATATTGAGGATTTATAGCTATAGCTTTAGCTAACATTTCATCTGCTCCATAGTGCGAAAATTTCAAGGCATAACTATATTCTGCCCAAAAATTAGCAATATTATTATTTAAATCAGTAGCTTGTTTAAAATCATTGATAGCAGTAGGGTAAAAATCTTTTAAATAGTTATATGTTAAACCACGTTTGTAGTATATCTCTGCATTATTAGGTTGTTGTTCAATAGCAATAGTATAATCTTGAAGTGCATTAATATAATCCTTATTAGTAAAATAAGCATCACCACGAACAATATAAGCAGGCGTAAAATCAGGATTAATATAATTTACAATATATGTGGTAATAGCTATCTGTTCTCTTATTGTCAAATTATCAATATTTTTCCATACATCATACCAAACTTTTTCAAAAGGAAGAATTTCTTTATTATTTATTAGTTTATAAGACTGATAAGGTATTGCTTCATATAATATATTTGGAAATAGAATAATTTCAACAAATAAGAAACTAATAACAGTAAGAATAAAACTATTAATAGTGATGTATTTTTTCACGAATAACACCTCCCATTTTGCTATAATATAAGTATAAACAATATCTTTTGTATATATTAATAATATCATAGACAGTTATACTTGGTGTTAATAAAATTATTTTATAGGAAGTGATTCTATGATTAGATTAATAATAAATATAATGATTATATCCAGTTCTTCTATTATGTTTATAATAGGCTTGTATATGATTTTTTCTAAATACAATGATAGAAGCAAAAAAATATTAAATCTATATAGTTTATTCCATAAATTAGAGGTCTTTTCTGATGAAGATTTTAAGAAAAATTTTCAAGAAATATCAAGAATTTTAGGGTTAAGTATTATAATTGAAGCTATTTTCTTATTAAGTATATATAGTAGTATTCATTTTATAGGATATTCTTTAGAATATTTAGGTATATTAGTCATTTTTGTATATATTGGTATAAGAATGTATTTATCATCAAAAATTAATCAAATAAAAAAAAGATAGATGTAATAGTTTATGAAAAGAACTTCTATATAAATGTAATTGATAATACAATAAAAAAGCCTAGAGAACTTAATCTCTAGGCTTTTGTTGTATCATTAATTAAAATACATCATGAAGAATGATTGTCTGATCACGGTTTGGACCTACGGAAACAAATCCAAGACCAATGCCTGTAACCTGCGCCATTCTTTCTAAATATTTACGTGCATTTTCTGGTAAATCTTCGTATTTTCTGATGCCAGAAATGTCTGTTTTCCAACCAGCGAATGTTTCATAAACTGGTTCTACATTTGCAAGAACTTTTAAGCTTGCAGGCATTTCATCTAAGATTTCACCATTGTATTTATAAGCTACACACATTTTGATTTCATCGAAAGTATCGAGGATATCAAGGCGAGTAACTGCCATATAATCAATACCACTGAGGTAACCTGCATAGCGAACTACGCAAGCATCAAGCCAGCCAGTACGACGAGGACGACCTGTAACTGTACCATATTCATGACCACAATCACGGATTTTATCGCCGATTTCGTTGAGCTGTTCAGTTGGGAATGGACCTTCACCAACACGAGTGCAATATGCTTTTACGATACCTACTACTTTATCGATTTTGTTAGGGCCTACACCAGCACCAGAGCTTACGCCACCAGCTGTTGGATGAGAAGCAGTAACATATGGATAAGTACCATGGTCGATATCAAGCATAGTAGCTTGAGCACCTTCAAACATTACTTTTTTACCAGCATTGATTTCTCTATTTAAGAATGCGGAAGTATCAATTACATGTTTTCTGAGTTTTTCAGCGTAACCGAGATATTCAGTGCGAATATCTTCATAGTTTAATGGTTCTTTACCATAGAGTTTTACAAGCTCACGATTTTTAGTTTCAAGAGCTGTTTTTAATTTTTCGCTGAATGTTTCTTCATCAATTAAATCACAAACGCGGATACCAATACGGTTATCGCGGTCCATATAGCATGGGCCAATACCACGTTTAGTAGTACCGATTTTTAATTCGCCTTTGTTTTCTTCTTCAAGACCGTCCATAAGACGATGGTAAGGCATTACAACGTGAGCACGATTAGAGATACGTAATCCGTCAACAGAGTAACCATCTTTTTTTAGAGCTTCCATTTCTTGAAGGATTACTTCAGGGTCAAAAGCTACACCATTTGCAATCACACAAATTTTATTATCATAGAGCATACCAGATGGCATGAGTCTTTGTTTAAATTCTTTGCCGTCTACTGTAACAGTATGACCTGCATTACTACCACCTTGATAACGTACAACTATATCAGCTTTTTCTGCTAAATAGTCTACGATTTTACCTTTACCTTCATCACCCCATTGGGTACCAGTTACAACAACTGTTGACATAAGAAAACTTCCTCTCTATTACTCAAGTTTAATATTAACTGCTTATTCAATACCGAAACGAGCCATAATCATGTCTACATTGCGTAAGAACCATTGATAATCGAAGCAGTTGTCGATTTCTTCTTTAGTGAGATATTTTGTGATATCTGGGTCTTTTTCTACATTTGTGCGGAAATCTTCGCCTTTGAGCCATCTAGCCATAGCATTTCTTTGAACCCATTTGTAAGCATCTTCACGAAGTACGCCTTTGCTTACAACAGCGAGCATGATGCGTTGGCTGAAGATAAGACCGCCAGTTTTGTTAAGATTTTCCATCATAGCTTCTGGATAAACGAGAAGTTTATCTAAAAGATTTGTTAATTTACGGCAGCAGTAATCAACGTTGATAGTGCTGTCGGGTAAAATTACGCGTTCAACGGAAGAATGGGAAATATCGCGTTCATGCCAAAGAGTGATATCTTCCATAGCTGCAATAGCGTTACCACGAACAAGGCGAGCCATACCGGAGATACGTTCACCAGTGATTGGATTACGTTTATGAGGCATAGCAGAAGAACCTTTTTGACCTGGTTGGAAATATTCTTCAACTTCACGGATATCAGTACGTTGAAGGTTACGTAATTCTGTAGCGATTTTTTCAAATGTGCTAGCTACAATAGCAAGAGTAGTCATATATTCTGCATGGCGATCACGCTGAATAACTTGTGTTGCAAGTTTTACAGGTTCAATGCCAAGTTTTTTGCAAGTGATTTCTTCAATACGAGGGTCAATATTGGAATAAGTACCTACAGCACCAGAAAGTTTACCAACAGCAACAATTTTTTTAGCGTGTTCAACACGTTCGATATCACGGCAAACTTCATCATACCATAAAGCAAATTTTAAACCGAGAGTCATTGGTTCTGCATGGATACCATGAGTACGACCAATGCAAACAGTGTGTTTATATTTTTTAGCTTGACGTTTTAAAACATCACGTAAATTTTTGAGGTCTTCTAAAATAAGCTCAGCGGATTTTTTCATCATAATGCCGAGTGCTGTATCTTTTACGTCGCTGGAAGTTAATCCTTTATGGATATATTTAGAATCTTCACCAACGTATTCAGCAACGTTAGTTAAAAATGCGATAATATCATGATTAGTAACTTTTTCAATTTCTTTAACGCGTTCTAAGTTAAACTGTGCTTTTTCACGAATATTTTTAGCAGCTTCTACAGGAATTTGACCAAGTTCTGCCATAGCTTCACAAGCTGTAATTTCAACTTCAAGCATTACTTCAAATTCGTGTTGGAGAGTCCAAATTCTTCCCATTTCAGGATTGGTATAGCGTTCAATCATTTAAAAATTTCCTCCTCATATTTAAAACCAGCATAAATTTTCTACTGATAACAGCAAAAAGAACTCAAATAGACACTATGTCAAGGATTTGAGTTTTATTTGTAAAATCTATATGTAGCTTTTACCTTCATATAATAGCATTTTATGTACTTTAGTGTCAATGAAAATGGGGATTATAAGTTTACGATACATATGTGCATAATAAAAAGCTATATTAATTTTACGATTAATATAGCTTGTTTTGTTAAATATTATCTTGAGTACGAAGTAAATCTGCAAATTTTGTAAATTCTTTATGGAAGAATAATTGAACAGTATCAACAGGACCATTACGATGTTTTGCGACAATGACATCAGTTATATTTTTATTTTCTGTTTCAGCATTGTAATAATCTTCACGGTATAAAAACATAACGATATCGGCATCTTGTTCTAGTGAACCAGATTCACGAAGGTCACTGAGCATAGGTTTTTTTATCTGTCTTGACTCTACGCTACGAGAAAGCTGAGAAAGTGCAATTACAGGAACATTGAGTTCACGAGCTAGAGATTTTAAAGAACGAGATATCTCAGAGATTTCTTGTTGTCGATTATCGCCATTTTTATTTGCTCTACCTTGCATTAATTGCAAATAGTCGATTAATACCAAGCTTAAACCTTTTTCTTGTTGAAGTCGGCGAGCTTTGGAGCGAAGTTCCATGATGCTGATACCAGGAGTATCATCAATATAAAGTGGTGCTTTAGAAAATTTATCAGCAGCGGCAATTAATTTTTGCCAATCTTGTTCATCTAAATCACCGACGCGTAATCGTTGAGACTCGACAAGCCCTTCTGCACAGAGCATACGTTGCATTAATTGTTCTTTGGACATTTCAAGAGAGAAAAAGGCTACAGGTTTATTTTCTTTTAAAGCAACATGAGAAGCTATATTTAAAGTAAAGGCTGTTTTCCCCATACTAGGTCTGGCAGCTACTAAGATTAAATCAGAAGGTTGAAGCCCTGCGGTGAGTTTATCTAAGTCTTTAAAGCCAGTGGATAAACCTGTTAGACCACCTTTTGATTCATATAGATTTTCAATTTTGCTAAAAGTATCAATGACAATTTGATTAATAGGTGTGAAATCGCCAGTTTTGCGATTGGAAGCGATTTCTAAAATCATTTTTTCGGCTTTATCCATGATGCTATCAGCATCATCAGCACCTTCATAACCCATAGCAGCAATGGCTGTAGCTGTATTGATGAGATGACGCATGAGAGCCTTTTCTTTGACTATCTTAGCATAAAAAACTACATTTGCAGCTGTAGGTACAGTATTGGCAAGTGCAGTAACAAAGGCAATACCGCCAACTTTTTCTAATTGATTTGTTTTATTTAATTGTTCAATGACAGTTAAATTATCGACTGCCTGATTGCGATTGGATAAATCAAGCATTGCTTCAAAAACAATGCGATGAGCCTCGCGATAAAAATCCTGTGGATTTAAAATTTGAGCAGATTCAGCAATAGCTTCTTTAGAAATGAGCATAGCACCTAAAACAGCTTGCTCAGCTTCTATATTTTGGGGAGGTACTCTATCTATCAAAAATAATCACCTCTTAAATTTTATCAAAAGCGAATGCTAAAGCTTCTTGTGCTGTTTTAACAGGATGTACTTTTAAGCCATGTAAATCAGGAGGGATATCTTTAGCATTTTCTTCAGGAATAATCAAGGTCTTGATGCCAGCTTGGCTAGCACCATAAGCTTTTTCAAAGACACCACCTACAGGACGAACTAATCCTTGAATAGAGATTTCACCAGTAATGGCGATATCCTGACGAATTGGTTTTTGGGTAATAGCAGAAATCAAAGCTATTAAAATCGCTGTTCCAGCAGATGGCCCATCAATATTACCGCCACCGATTATATTGATGTGAATATCATAATCATGGATATCTTCATTTGTGAGTTTGCGCACAACAGCAGCAGCATTGAAGACAGAGTCTTGAGCCATAGAGCCAGCTGTTTGATTAAAACGCAAGATACCTTTACCTTTTTCATGAGCTTTAAAAGCGATAGCTTCAATTTCGATAACAGAACCAATGAAACCAGCAACGCCTAAGCCAAAAATTTTACCAATCTCACTAGTGTCAGAAGCTTTTTTAGTGATAAATGGTGTTAAGCGACTTACTTGAGCTACAGTATAGATATCTTCTTTAGTGATTAATATATTATTCATATCATTTTCTTGGCGAACGAGAGCATTACTGTAAGCATCAGCTAAGATATTGATAGCTTTACGTCCTTCAATTGTATATTCACTGATAATCTGGGCTACTTCATCATCTAATTTAGCATTTAGTTTATGAGCAGCATTTAAAACTATAGTTTCAATATGTTTTGGAGTCAGTGGTTCAAAATAGATTTCAGCACAACGAGAACGAAGAGCTGGATTTAAATAATAGCTATCGCGAGTGGTAGCTCCAATTAAAACGAAATCAGCAGGCGCACCTTCAGTGAATAATTTTTTGATATATTCTGGTACATTAGGGTCGTTTGGCTCAAAATAAGCAGAGTCAAAATAAGCGCGCTTATCTTCAAGGACTTTTAATAATTCATTTTGTAAAGTATCATCAAGTTCCCCGATTTCATCAATGAATAAAATACCACCGTGAGCATCTGTAACAAGCCCTGGTTTTGGTTCAGGAATACCGCTGTCGGCTAAATCTCTACGAGCTCCTTGATAAATAGGGTCATGAACAGAACCGAGTAGAGGGTTGGCTATACCTCTAGGGTCATAGCGAAGTGTAGTGCCGTCTGTTTCCACAAAAGGTGCATCAGCATTAAATGGTGTATGTGGCTGAGTACATGCTTCTTGAAGTACAAGCCTTGCAGCAGTTGTTTTCCCTACGCCAGGAGGGCCATAAAGTATTAGATGTTGAGGATAAGGTGAGCTTAATTTTGCTTTTAAAGCTTTAATAGCTCTTTCTTGTCCTATAATTTCAGATAAATTTTCTGGTCGTAACAATTCCATGATGGATTTTGTTAGATGAATTTTATTTTTATCTTCTAGCTGTTTTAGTTTTGCTAATGATTGAGAAGACTCTTTAAGAGAACTTTCTTCTTTAAGGATTTGTTTTTTTATATCGAAAATATAATCTTGGTGATTTTCTTCCATCTTCGCAGATATGCGTTTTTCTAATTCATCTTCAAAAGAACGACGTGCCATGATATTGGCTAAATAATCCATCATTTCTTTTAAAAGTGTAGGAATTTCATCATCTTTAGGCAATTTATCTAAAGTAGGGTTTTCATAAACTATTTTTTGCAGACCTAAGATACGTTGATTGCGGTTATTCGAGCGAATTAGCGTTAAAGCTTCTAATTTACTCGCTTTTAATACAAGACGGTCAGCACCTTCGATATCGACTAAGATATCATAAAGAGCATCAATATCATGGTCTATAGGTTCAACTACGATTTCTTCAGGAGAATTTTCAACTTTTGTAGCAGAAATATTAGGCTGCTGTAATTTTACAGCAGCCTTAGTTGTTCGAGATTTTTTTTTAGATTTGAAAAAACGAGAAAATATACTCATAATTGCCTCTTATTTTTCTACAACGTGTACAGTGATTGTACTTGTTATTTCAGGGTGAACTTTGATTGTTGCAGTGTAATCACCGAGACAAGTTATATTTTTTATATCGATTTTGCGTTTATCAATATCAATATTGTGTTTTTCTTTAAGTGTTAAAGCAACATCTTTACTTGTAACAGAGCCGAATAAACGACTGCCTTCGCCAACACGAACAGGAATAGTGATTTCTACTTGGGATAATTGAGAAGCCATTAAACGAGCTTCATCACTAGCTTGTTGTTTTTTGCGTTCAGCAGATTTTTTCTGAGCTTGAGCTACATTTATATTTTGTTTAGTTGCTTCTACTGCATATTTTTTAGCGATGAGGAAATTTCTACCATATCCTTCAGCAACTTCTACGATATCGCCTTTTTTACCAACTTTTTTAAGATCTTGCAACATTATTACTTTCATTCTTATCAGCCTCTTTCATATATGACAATGTAGTATTTACTACATCTTGTTTTAATTCTTTTAAAGGTCTATTTTTTACTTGGGAGCCAGCCACATTTTGATGACCGCCACCACCAAATTGTTCCATGATGACTTGGACATTGATTTCACCAGTAGAACGAGCACTTACACCAATGACATTATCTTTTAAGCGGAAAAATACAATACTTACGCGTACATTTTCAATTCCCAATAAATCATCAGCGATTTTTCCTGATATAGCTTGAATACTATTGGCATTATCAGGGCAAACTGCTACAACTAAGCCTTCTGGATAGAAAACAGAATTAGCAATAGCAGTACATTCAGCAAGATTAGTTTCATAATCTGTGCGGAATAAATAATGAACTACTTCAGGGTCAGCACCACAACGACGTAAATGCGATACAGCATCAAATGTACGAACACCAGTATTGACACGGAAGTTTTTCGTATCGACAACTATACCAGAATAAAGAGCAGTAGCTTCTAAACGTGATAACTTGATATTTTCATTGAAATACATCAATAATTCAGTTACCAATTCGCTTGTAGAAGAAGAATATGGCTCAATATAGATTAATAATGCATTTTTGATTACATTTTCAGAACGACGATGATGGTCGATTACAATGACATTATTTATTGATTGCAATAAATCAGGACTAGCCACAAGATGAGGTATATGTGTATCGACTACGAATAATACAGGATTTAAAGCAGTCATTGCTAGCGCTTCTTTTTGCGTGATAAAGAGATTTTCAAAGTCTTTATCAGTTTTGCAAAGACTGATTAATTTATCTACACCTTCATTCATATCACTTAAAATGATATAAACAGGTTTTCCCATTTGACGAGCCATACGCGATACACCTATGGCAGAGCCTAAACTATCAAAATCTTCATTGTGATGTCCCATGACAAACACAACATCAGCAGCTTCCATGCGTTCAAAAACAGCATGAGCGACAACGCGAGCTTTTACACGGGTATGTTTTTCTACAGCTTTGGATTTTCCACCAAAGAATTGAACTTTACCATCTAAGTCAACAGCTACCTGGTCTCCACCTCTACCTAATACTAAGTCAAGGTGAGATTGAGCAAGAGCACCTAATTCTTCCATAGAAGTTTTTGGTCTGCTTTGAATTAAACCGATACTCAAAGTAACAGGGAATTTGTTATCGCCGTGAAGATTGCGAACCTTGTCTAAGATATCGAATTTTTCACTGACAGCTAAATCAAGAGCATGGCGTTCTAAGATGATTACATACATATCATCAGAGATGCGACGAAGTAATCCACCTAGAGAATGAGACCATTTATCTAAAAGACTATTGACTTCAAATAAGATAGATGTACGTTGAGCTTCACTTAACCCTTGCATAACGTCATCATAATTATCTATTTGGATATAGCCAAATACCATAGTACGCATAGCTGTATCTAATTTAAAACGTTCATATTCTGAAATATCATAGATATATAAAGTCATTAAATGGCTATCATCATCAGTATTTACTGGTCGATAGATTACCATGTAGAATTTATTATCTTGAGAAAAGATATATTGACCATTGCGGTTCCAAATATTATCGATAGGAATGTTTGGCCAAATATCAGTTATAAAAGAACCTATTTCAGGTGGTTGCTTGAGCCAGCGTTCTAATTCATGATTATACCATTCTAAACGTAAATCTTTATTGATAACCATGATTACTTGAGGTAATTGTTCCAAAGCATAATTAGATAATTCATTTACATTTTTAATGACATTTTCATAGTAAGCTTTTAGATTTTTGCGTCGTTCAATACTGCGTTCTTTTAGATAAAAGAATAAACATATCCATAAAACAATACCGCCACTAAATATATACCAATTGTATTGAAATAATATGACTAATAATATCAAAGAAACTATTAAAGTAACACATATATCAATCCAAGTGGATAATTTATTAGGCATAAAATTACCTCCTAAACATCATTGCTATTTTTGAATTTCTTTCGATAATCAAAAATCATATCAAAGAAGCCAGCAAGAGCAATGATTTGAGCAATTATCATGTTTAGACATAACATAATGATAATGAAAATCCAAACAGCAGTTGGCCAATTTTTTAATTTATAAAAAAATCTTATGACAGATAAACCTTGTACTAAACCTAAGACATTAGCACATAAATAAGTGTTTAGGGCAATTTGATAAAGTAGCGTAATACTGCGAGTATCGCCCCAATACATGCCGATTAAAGAAAAGGCATATATATATATGAAAACTTTAGGGAAACGCCATAATCTAAATGGTGGCAAAGAATTAATATTTGTAGTTCCCAAGCGTTTTAATAAAAAAGAACTAGCAATATAATTAATCACTAATTTTATTACAGCATTTAAAATAAAAATCATAGGTAAGACAAGCGCAAGAGTTTCTATTAAATGCTGAGTTTGTCTTTGTGCATCAATCATAGCTTCTGAAGTTATGCCCATAGAATTAAACATTTCATTTGTATCAAGCATAGCTGTTTTAAAAGCATCTAATTGGTCTACAAATAAATTTATACCTGTCAGATAGAAGGTACATATTAAAAATAGACATACACCAATGATTGAAGCTACAAAAGATGTAGCAAAAATCTTTACAGCAGACCAACAATGATTATAGCCAAAACCTAAAGTTAAAGCTAGAGGCACTGAACCTAGGACAAGTGGTATGGCAGTAATAGGTGTTAAAAATACACATAATAAAATACTAGCAATTAAAGCACTAAATATACCATATTTAAGATTATGTTTGGCTGTAATAATTGTAATAGGTAAAGTCCAAAATAAAATAATAAAAGGTATATAAATTCCTGCCATAGCAATGATTACTGTTATAGCAGTCAATAGGCTACTTTCAGTTAAGGGTCGTAGCTTAGTATTTTTCATAAAAAAATCCTTTCATTAAGAGATAGTTTAATAATTGATAAACCTTAATTCCTAATTATAATATAAAAACTATATTACTGCAAAAACTAAAAACACTTTCTAAATAAAAATTAGAAAGTGTTTTTTATCAATTATTAAGCTTTAAATACACATTTTCCATCGAGCCAAGTTTCTTTGAGTTCATAATCAGGAGTTATGATAAGGAAGTCGGCTTTTTTACCAATGGCAATGCTACCAAGTTCATCATCAACACCGAAGCGTTTTGCTGGATTTAATGATGCCATATTAACAGCATGAATAGGATTTTCATGTAATTCTAAAATGAGGCGACGAACTTCTTTTAAAAGAGTTGTTGTACTGCCAGCGAGATTACCACTATCAATGCGAGCAATTCCATCTTTTACATTAAATGGTAAAGTGCCAAGCATATAGCGACCATCTTTTAAGCCAGTGCCTTGAATTGCATCACTTACGAGTAAAGCTTTATCTTTTGGTTTATTCTGTAAGAGAACTTTCATAGCTGGTAAAGAAACATGAATACCATCAGCAATGAGTTCGGCATATACATCATTGCGAGTCATGATAGCACCTAATAAATTAGGATTGCGATGATGGAGTTGTTCCATAGCACAGTAAGTATGAACACCAGCATCAGCACCCATATCAAAACAAGCACAAGCTTCTTCGTAATTTGCACTGCTATGACCTAAGGAAACTTTGATTTTTAAATCTTGTGTTATCCATTTAGTGAATTTTGGTGCATCTTCTTTTTCAGGTGCAATGATAATGGATTTTACAGTATTATATTCAGCCATTTTTTCGATTTCTTCTTTATTTAATGGGCGAATATGTTCTTCAGGGTGAGCTCCTTTGTGTTTGCTTGTGATATAAGGTCCTTCAATGAACATACCAAGAATACGAGCACTATTTAATGTATCTTTACATTCAGCTACATTGGCAATAGCTTTATAGATATCTTCAAGTGGAGCTGTTACTGTAGTTGGCATCCATGTAGTAGTACCTTGAGTTAAAAGATAATCCCCAATGCTTTTTAAAGCCTCTGGAGTAGAGTCCATAGTGTCATGACCTACAGCACCATGGATATGAGTATCAATAAGACCTGGAATAATGAATGCATCATTATATTCTTTTACAGGAATATTTTCTTTTTCGACGTCTTCTTTAGAAAGAAAACCAGCAAATTTGTTATCTTCAACAATTAGATAATTATTGCTTTCAATAAAATCTGCAGTAAAAATTTTTTGAGCCTTAATAGCAATTTTAGTCATTAAGAACACTTCCTCGATTTTTTTTATTTTGAGAACGAGATTGGAATACTTGAATTCTGGACTGATGACTATCAACTAAAATTTCAGATAAACTTAAAGCTGTTTGATTAGCTCTGCTAAAGAGTGCTTCTAATAAAACAGGAACGTTAGTTCCACTGATAACTTTACTATTTGGTAAATGTGTGGATAAAATAACGCTTTGATTAAAAGGTGTACCACCTGCTATATCTGTGCAGAAAATAATATCAGAACAATTTAAGCGGTCAACAGCTTCTTGTAATTGTTTAGCTAATTCTGTATTTGTAGAACCGATAGGAAAATCAATCGCTTCAAATTTATCTTGTTTGCCAGCAATAACTTCAATAGATGAAGCAAGGCCAGATGCAAAGTTACCATGTCCTGTAACTATAATACCTATCAACAAAAAAACCTCCCTGGAGTGAATATCCTCATATTTTAAATTCTTCGTATATTAATTGTATCATAAAATAAGTATATCTACAGTTTATTTAATGTATTTTTTTAAGCATATAACTAAATGATAATAATTATTAAAAAGTAAAAAAAAGCTATAAAAAATTAATTTTGTTTAGTAAAACATAGAATAATGAAGAATATAAAAGAAAATAGAAGAAAAAAGGAGATAATATGGAATTTTTAGCGTTTGATTTATTGTTAGTATAATCATATAATATACACATAAGGAACAAACAATATTGATAAGGAATTAGAAATTATCAATTTATTTAATGTGTATATATCTAAGTATTGGAGGAATTTATAATGAAAAAATGGGTTTGCAGTATTTGTGGTTATGTATATGAAGGTGAAAGCGCACCAGAACAGTGCCCAATTTGTAAAGCACCAGCAGATAAATTTGTAGAACAATCCGGTGAATTAGTATTCGCTGACGAACATCGTGTAGGCGTAGCAAAAGGTGCTGACCCTCGCATTATCGAAGGTTTACAGCAGAACTTCACTGGCGAATGCACAGAAGTTGGTATGTACCTCGCTATGAGCCGTGTTGCTGAACGTGAAGGTTATCCTGAAATCGCTGATGCTTATAAACGTTATGCTTTTGAAGAAGCAGAACATGCTGCAAAATTTGCTGAACTTCTCGGTGAAGTTGTAACTGACAGCACTAAGAAAAATCTTGAACTCCGTGTTGCTGCTGAACATGGTGCATGCGCTGGTAAAAAAGAACTTGCTACTTTAGCTAAAGAACTTGGCTTAGATGCAGTTCATGATACAGTTCATGAAATGGCTAAAGACGAAGCTCGTCATGGCTGTGGCTTCAATGGCCTCTTAAAACGTTACTTCGGTAAATAATTTGATATAGATAGGATTATTAAAAGAGTATGGTGTAAGCCATACTCTTTTTTATTTTTATAAATAGTTATTGAATGTTATAAATTTATATTAGTATAATAAATTTGATAGAATTTTTATTAAATTTTTTGAGGATTGATTTTATGAGTTACACAGGTTCATTATTTAATTTTATTAACAATTCAACATCATCATTTCATACAGTTTTAAATGCACAATCATATTTGATAAAAAATGGCTTTGAAGAAGTTAATTTTAGTGAAGATTGGCAGTTAAAAGCAGATAAAAAATATTTTACGAAGATATATGATTCAACATTGATTGCATTTATTCCACATCAAAATTTGCGTGAAGGTATGAAAATTGCTGTCAGTCATACAGATTTTCCTTGTTTAAAGATAAAACCTAGTGCTGATATTATGCAAAATGATTATGGCAAATTAAATGTAGAAGTTTATGGTGGTATGATTTTAAATACATGGTTTGATAGACCATTATCCATAGCGGGAAAAGTCGTTTTGAAAGGTCAAGATTGTTATCAGCCAGATGTGAAATTTGTAGATTTTAAACGACCATTGATGATTATTCCTAATCTTGCTATTCACATGGATAGAAGTATTAATTCTGGTAAAAGTATAAGTAAACAAAAAGAAATGTTGCCTTTAGCTTTTATGCAAACTGAAAATAATAGTGAAGATGAATTAGCAAATGATAATAGTAAATTAATTAAGTTGTTAGCTGAAGAATTATCTTGCGCTCAAGAGGATATTTTGAGCTATGATTTAACTGTATATCAGGTGGAAACTCCGTATTATTTAGGTTTTGCAGGTGAATTAGTAACAGCACCTAGATTAGATAATATAACTTCTGTTAAAGCTTGTATTGAAGGAATTATCGCTGACAAGCGTAAGGTAGGTTTAGATATAGCCGTTTTATTTGATAATGAAGAAGTGGGCAGTAGAACAAAACAGGGCGGAGCTTCTAATGTTTTATCAAATGTAATTGAACGCATTTATATGGCTTTTGGTTATACTAGACAGGCATTTTTGGCAGATTTAGCAAAGAGCTTTATGTTATCTATAGATGTAGCTCATGCTATGCACCCTAATTATGTAGAAAAAAATGATTTGACTAATAAACCAATATTAAATAAAGGTTTGGCTATAAAAATGGCAGCTAGTCAATCGTATGCAGGAGATGCTGAAGCTATTGCTATCGTAAGAGCTTTATGTGAAAAATATAAAATAAATTATCAGATGTATGTAAATAATTCAGATATTCCAGGTGGGTCAACTATAGGCTCGATGGCTTCCGCTTTATTGACTATGAGAACATTAGATGTAGGTATTCCTATTTTAGCTATGCATTCAGCACGAGAAACTATGGGGAAAGATGACCAAAAATCTTTAGAAAAATTAGTTAGAGTATTTTTTGAAGGTTTTTATTAAAATATAGAGGTGATATAGATGAAAGTTTTAGTAGTGATGCCATTTAAAGATAAGCATAAAGTATTAATGGCTCAAAATTTTCCTCAAGTAGAATTTATTTATGAACGCAATCCAGGCAAAGAACTAGTGGAAAATGTGGAGGCAATTATTGGCAATGTTAAGCCGAGTCTATTGAAAGATGCTAAAAATTTAAGATGGTTGCAATTAAATAGCGCAGGTACTGATGGATACTGTGAAAAAGGTATTTTGCCAATGCAGACTATATTGACTAATGCTACAGGGGCATATGGTTTAGCTTTATCTGAATATATGCTTGCTGTATTGATGGCTATGCAGAAAAAATTATATAGTTATCACGATAATCAAAAACAATCTCTATGGAAAGATGAAGGCGAAGTAACTTCTATTTTTGAGTCTACTATCTTAGTTGTGGGTTTAGGTGATATAGGAAGTTGTTTTGCTAAACGAGTAAAAGCCCTAGGTGCAAAAGTCATCGGTATTAAGCGTCGCCTTGGTGAAAAACCAGACTATGTGGATGAATTATTTAGTCTAGATAAATTAAATGAGTATTTACCTAAAGTTGATATAGTGGCTACTGTATTGCCAGGAACGAAAGCAACTTATCAGATTTTTGATAAAGAAAAATTCGCTTTGATGAAAAAAGGTGCCTTCTTTATTAATGCAGGTCGTGGAAGTGCTGTAGTTGAAGATGATTTAATAGAAGCTTTAAATTCAAATCATTTAGCAGGTGCTGCTATTGATGTAACGCATATAGAGCCGTTACCACAAACAAGCGCTTTATGGCAGACAAAAAATCTGCATATTACACCACATACAGCAGGTCAATATCATTTGGCAAAGACTTTGGATAATATAGTGAATATCGCTAAAGATAATTTACAAGCTTTGATAGATGGCAAAGAATTAAAAAATATTGTCGATTTTGAAACTGGATATAAAAAATAAAAATAGCCACTCATTATGATGATAAATAATGAGTGGCTTTGTTTTTTATATTAAGCTTTCCAAAGGCTGTGAAGATTGCAATAAGCATAAGCTGTAATTACTTCTTCACCATCTAAAAGAGCAAATTGAGCTGTTGGAGGAGTATTTGGTTGTAGTACCTTACGTTGATTGCCTTTATTTGTTTCAAGTGATATCCATTCAATATAATGTTCAGGAATCATAGGATGTTCAATAGAGCCTACAGAAACAGTAACAATATTTCCTTCTTGAGAAATCACAGGAACGTGTTTTTCTACAGCAGCATCAGTAGTACCAGGAATAATTTCTTTCATTTTTTCACCACAGCAGATAACAGGCACGCCTTTATCTTTTACAAAAGCAATGATATTACCACAGTGTGAACAAATATAAAATTTTTGAGACATAAAAATCCCTCCTCAAATATATAATAACTATATTATAGCATTATATACAGATACAGACCTAGCATTTAATGTATTTTGTTGGTAAATTTTAGGTCTATTTTGTGGTTTGATAAATGCTTTATCATCAAATTCTGTATTGATGATTAACTGCCAAGGCGTATCATGTGGAAGTGATGGTAAATTAATGCGATGATTTTCCCAGTGAGCATTGATAGCGATATAGATAAAATCATCACGACCATCTTCTGTTTTGCCTGTCAACATAATGCAGACAACACGATTGCCATGAGAAGAGTCAAACTGCCATGGATTAATACCATGTAAGCTTACAGCAGGATAATTTTTAGGTGTACCCTCAGAAGCACGGCGGAAAAGAGGATGTTCTTTTCTAAACGCAATTAGCTGTTTGAAGAATAAGAACATGTCATGATTTTCTTGTAATTGGTTCCAATTCAACCATGAAGTTTCATTATCTTGGCAGTAAGCATTATTATTGCCAAATTGAGAATTACAGAACTCATCACCAGCTAAAAGCATAGGAATACCAATGCTACAGAATAAGATTGTTGCAGCATTGCGTACCATTTTTCTACGTAAAGTCAAAATTTCAGGGTCTGTTGTTTCGCCTTCAACACCGCAGTTCCAACTGATATTATCATTAGCACCATCTGTATTATTCCAACCATTTTCTTCATTGTGTTTTTCATTGTAAGAGAATAAATCCCACAATGTGAAGCCATCATGACAAGTAATGAAGTTGATGGAAGCATAATTACCTCGATTAGAAGGATTGTAAATATCTTCAGAACCAGTGATGCGATTTACTATAGCTTGAGCAAAACCTAAATCACCTTTGAGGAAATGGCGAACATCATCACGATAATGACCATTCCATTCAGACCATTTACCATAAGCAGGGAATGTACCTACTTGATATAATCCACCAGCGTCCCATGCTTCAGCAATTAAAATAGTATTATTGAGCAATGGGTCGAAGGTCAATAATTCTAAAAGTGGAGGGTTACTCATAGGAGAACCGTCTTGATTGCGTCCTAAGATGGAAGCTAAGTCAAAACGGAAGCCATCAATATGATATTCAGCTGTCCAATGGCGTAGACAGTTTAAAATCATTTGGCGAACAATTGGATTATTGCAATTTAAAGTATTGCCACAACCACTGAAATTATAATATTCACCATTTGGCCCTAGAATATAATAGGCTTTATTATCAATACCCTTAAAGGATATATATGGGCCACGTTCATCGCCTTCTGCTGTATGATTAAAAACAACATCAAGAATAACTTTTATATTATTTTTATGTAATTCTTTAATTAGATTTTTAAATTCATAATTTTGCATGGAGTATTTTCCACTGGCAGCATAGCCTGCTTTAGGCGCAAAAAAAGATACTGGATTATATCCCCAGTAATTTAAAAGACGATTCCCCTTGCTATCATAACGAATAGTATTGTTAATAACATCTTCGTTTTCATCGAATTCAAAGATTGGTAAGAATTCAACAGCATTGATACCCAATTCTTTAAGATAAGGGATTTTTTCGATAAATCCAGCATAAGTTCCAGGATGTTTTACTTTTGAAGATTTATGACGAGTAAAACCTCGCAAATGTGCTTCATAAATGATTAAATCACTATGGTCTGCTTTTTGTGGTAAATCAGAATCAAGTTCAAAATCACTAATTACTACTTTAGAGCGATATTGAAATATATTATTTTTGTCAGGTAATACACCCCATTCATTACGTCCTGAAATCATTTTGGCATAAGGGTCTAAGATGATTTTATGACGGTCGTAAATATCGCCACTAGTTTTATCATATTTTCCATCAATGCGAAAACCATATTCTATATTTTCATAATCTAAATCAAGTACAATCATGGCAAAAACATTGCCAACACGATAATTTTCAGGATATGGAATTATCGCAAAAGGTTTAGGTGCTCTGTCTTTGAATAATACTAATTCACAACTTGTAGCACCAGCTGAATATATGCAAAAATTAACTCCTCCAGGAACAATAGAGGAGCCGTTTAAGCGGAAAAATCCGCGTCTAATTTTAAATTGTTTGAACGTATCAGTAGGCAGAATATCTAATTGCATGATAACACCTCATTAATGTATCAGAGCATATTTTTTTATAGCATCATCAATTGAAGGAGCGAGTTCAATTGTATCTGTTAAACCTGTTAAATCAAATATTTCTGATATTTTATCAATTATGGAAACAAAGATTGCTTTTATATTTAATAATTTAGCTTTGTTGGCAATATTAGAAAGTAAATATAGACCATAATTAGAAATGTAATTACAATCAGACATATCAATTATAATATTGTCACCAGAAGTCATTTTATCTAAAATTTCAATTTTTGCTTGTTGTGCAGTAGATATATCTAATTTACCCTTTATTGCTATAATGTGAAGTTTTTCCTTTTGATTAGTGCGAGTTTCCAATATAGTAAATACCTCCTAATGACTATAAATAAAAATAATATTATAATAAATTTTAGCTATATAAAAATATAAATAATACTACTAATGTATATATATATTAGCTAAATAAGCAATATATTGTAAATTGGAATATAACGATATCTGCCTACTAATATAAAATTTAATATAGTTTTAAATTTAATTATAGCTAGAAATAGGGATTTATATATCTGAATAAAATGACTAAAAGTAAATTATATTATGGTATATTTCCTAATATTATTTTATAAAAGTTTACACTGTTTTGCAAGTATTAGAGCCTTATTTGTTAGCTTTGGTCAATAAAAAATCAATGCAGAAATTAATCTGCATTGATTTTATTATTATTATTTATTTAATGGTTTTTTTAAAATAGCTAAGAGAATCATAGAAACGACAGCACCTATAGCTATAGCTAATAAGTACATGAGAGGATTTCCGATTGTTGGAACAACGAAAATACCACCGTGAGGAGCACGAAGAGTACATTCAAAAGCCATAGACAAAGCACCAGCCACAGCAGACCCGATAACACAAGATGGAATTACACGAGCAGGGTCAGCAGCAGCAAATGGAATTGCACCTTCAGTGATGAAAGATAATCCCATTACATAGTTTGTGATACCAGATTTTCTTTCAGCTTCAGTGAAGCGATTGCCAAAGAATGTAGTACAAAGAGCAATAGCAATTGGAGGAACCATACCGCCTGCCATAACAGAAGCCATAATACCAAATTCACCATCAGCTAAAAGAGCTGTACCTGTTACATATGCTGCTTTGTTGAATGGGCCACCCATATCGATGGACATCATACCGCCAACGATAATACCGATTAAAATACGGCTACTAGGATCCATACCTTTTAATGTTTCAACAAGCCATGTATTAATAGCACTTACAGGAGGGTTGATAATGAAGGTAATAGCAATACCCATCAATAATACACCAAATAAAGGATAGATTAAGATAGTTTTGATACCTTCGAGAGACTCAGGTAATACTTTACAAACTTTTCTAAGACCTAAAATGATATAACCAGCAGCAAAACCTGCGATTAAAGCACCCAAGAAACCAGAACCACCAGTGTTTGCCATAGCACCACCAACGAAACCAGCAACAAGACCTGGGCGGTCAGCAATACTCATACCGATAAATCCAGCAAGTACAGGAAGCATAAATCCGAAAGAAACACCGCCGACATTTTTGAAGAAGGCAGCAAGTGGAGTATTAGAACCGAAATTAGAAGGATTAGCTGGATCATAAACATCGACTAAGAATGCAATAGCGATTAAGATACCACCGCCAACAACGAATGGAAGCATATGAGAAACACCATTCATTAAGTGTTTATAAAGTTGACGACCGATACTTTCATTTTCACTAGAAGCAGTGGAAGCACTGTCATCATCGCCAGAACCTTTATAGATAGGAGCATCTTGAGCCATTGCTTTATCTAAAAGTTCATCAGCTTTATTGATACCATTAGCTACTTTAGTAATGATAACGTGTTTACCATTGAAACGAGCCATTGGTACATTTTTATCAGCAGCAACGATAATACATTTTGCATTAGCGATATCTTCATCAGTTAATACATTTTTTCTACCGCCAGCGCCATTTGTTTCAACTTTGATGGAAATATTTTTGCGTTTAGCATGTTGTTCTAAGGATTCAGCTGCCATATAAGTATGAGCAATACCAGTAGGGCAAGCTGTAACAGCTAATACATCATAACCAGTAGAAGTTTCTTCTTTGGCAGGTGCAGTTTCTGCTTTAGTTTCTTCTTCAGTTGGTGGATTTTCTTTATCATTGATTAATTTTAAGAATTCATCTACAGATTTTGCAGCGATTAAGGATTCTTTAAAATCAGGATCCATTACCATCATAGCGAGTTTACTTAATAATTCTACATGTAAATCGCTTGCAGTATCTGGAGCTGCAATCATGAAGAATAAGCGAGATGGATTGCCATCTAAAGCTTCAAAGTCCATACCATCAGGAATAACCATAGCAGCAAGACCAGCTTCTTTTACAGCAGCGCTTTTTGCATGTGGTGTAGCGATACCATCGCCTAATCCAGTGGAACCAGATTCTTCACGAGCTATTACGGCTTTTAAGTATTCTTCTTTGTTATTGAGGTTACCGCTTTTTTCCATTAAATCAGCTAAGATTTTAATAGCTTCAGTTTTGGATTTTGGCGGAGCAACATTTAATTGAATACTAACTGGTTTTAATAAGTCGGTAATTTTCATTTAATATATCTCCTTAATATTATTAACTTTTATGAAGTTAGTTATTTAAAGTTTTTAATAAAGCTTCAACTTCACTGCGAGTTGCTAAATTTTCAGAGAATGCAGAAGCAGAACCAGTAGCAACTCCCATATAGAAAGCTTTTTCATAGCTATTTGTTTCAATATAGCCTGTTAAGAAACCAGCAACCATGGAATCACCAGCACCGATGGAGTTTACTAATTTTCCTTTAGGAACAGGGCTATATGTTATGGAACCATCTTCAGCTACTAAGATAGCACCATCTTTACCCATAGAAACTAATACATTTTTCGCTCCCATATCCTGGAGTTTTTTAGCATAAGTGATGATGTCATCATTGCAAGTTAAAGTAACATTAAACATTTCAGCTAATTCATGGTTGTTAGGTTTAATTAAGAATGGACGATATTTTAAAACATTAAGTAAGAGATTTTTAGTAGCATCAACAACGATATTGATGTTGCGATTTTCTAAACGAGCCATGATTTTTTCATAGATATCATCTGGCAAAGTTTTAGGAATACTACCAGCTAAAACTAAAGTATCACCAGCAGTTAATTTATCTAATTTAGCAAATAATTCTTCAATAGCATTTGCTGGAATATCAGGGCCTTGACCATTGACTTCAGTTTCTTCGTCATTTGTTTTAATTTTTACATTTATACGAGAAAAGCCATTTGGTAATTCAATGAAATCACTTTTACAACCAAAGCTATGAAGCTGGCGAATGATTTCTTTTCCAGTGAAACCGGAAATAAAGCCTAAAGCTGTACTATCAATACCAAGATTTTTCAATACGATAGAAACGTTTATACCTTTTCCGCCACCTAAAACTTGTTCATAATTTACACGGTTAGTAGCTCCAGCAATAAATTCTGGCATGCGAACAATGTAATCGATAGCAGGATTAAATGTTACAGTATAAATCATTTACAACACCTCCATGATATTTGTATAATCAAGATATTTTTTATCTTTTAAGATGTCAGTGATGATGATGGCATCTTCTAAGTTAGCAAAAGTTATAGGTGTTATTTGGTCAAATTTAGTGGAGTCAGCCAAGACATAAGCTTCTTGACAGTGTTTTAAAGCAGTTTTTTTCACACAAGCTTCAACACTATCAGGAGTAGAAAACCCTGCCTGAAGGCTAATACCATTTGTGCCAAAGAAGCCTTTAGTAAAATTATAAGGTTGAAGATTTTCGATAGATGTTGTGCCGATAATAGCTCCAGTAGATTTTTTTAATTGACCACCAATGATGAAAGCATTAAAACCTTTATCAGTTAATTTTTGAGCATGAATAATGCCATTTGTTATATAGGTTGCTTTTTTTTCAGTTAAATGGTCGATGATTAATTCTGTAGTAGTACCAGCATCAATATAAATTAAATCATGAGGTTTTACTAAACTAGCAGCTTTTTTGGCGATTAAGTTCTTTTCTGTAATTTGTAAATCATGTTTAGTGTGAATGTCTTTTTCATCAGCAGTATAAAAATCAATGCTAGTTGCTCCGCCATAGACTTTACGGAGCTTTCCAGCTTTATCAAGTGCTGTCAAATCACGACGAATAGTAGATTCAGATGTATTTAATAAAGTAGTTAATTCTAATAAAGTAACGCTAGATTTAGTTTTTAGTAAATTTAAAATAGCACAATGACGATCTTGTGTTAACATAAGCTCACCTCATTTCAAGATTATTATATCACTCAAACTCATTCAAAGTCAATCATAAAATGAGTGAAATCTGCTAAAATAAATCAAAATCGGTCAATTAAATTATAATTATCTCTGTCATAAGTATTTTTTCATAGAGAATATATATATAAATATGATATGATTAAAATAAAAAAGGAGGTTACATATTGAATACTAAAAAAAGTAAATTGAGCCAGTACGTGAAGAAATATATTTATATTTTTATTGGTTCGATAATCACAGCAATAGGGTTAGAAATATTTTTAATTCCTAATAATATAATTGATGGTGGCGTAGTAGGTATTTCTATTATGCTCAGTGCTATAACAGGACTTCCTTTCGGTGCATTTTTAATTTTGATAAACTTACCTTTTTTATATTTAGGATATAAACATATAGGTAAAGCTTTTGCTATAGCGACTACTTTTGCTGTAATATCATTGTCATTTTGGTCTAGTGTATTTTTACCTGTATTGCCTGTAACTAATGATTATTTTTTGGCAGCAGTTTTTGGCGGTATTATTACAGGAACAGGTGTGGGTCTTATAATTCGCAATGGTGGCTCTTTAGATGGAACGGAAATTGTGGCGATTTTGACAGATAAGAAAACAGTTTTTTCTGTTGGCGAAATTGTCATGTTTATAAATCTATTTATTTTAAGTAGTGCAAGTTTAGTTTTTGGCTGGGATAAAGCTATGTATTCATTAGTAGCTTATTTTGTTATCGCTAAAATGATTGATGTAGTTTTAAAAGGTTTAGAGGAAACTTATTCTGTAATGATAGTTACTTCACAACATACGGATATTTTAAATCGTTTGATGTTGGAAATGGATAAAGGTGTAACTGTGCTTCATGGAGAAGGTGGTTATACAAAAGAAAAACGAAAAATTTTATATTGTGTAGTAACTAGATTAGAGATAGATAAATTAAAAAATATGGTTTTAGATATAGATGAAGGTGCATTTGTAACTATTAATCCTGTTAGTGATATTGTAGGTGGAAGATTGAGAGTAAAGAAAAATCATTAAATAATATATTAAATGTATAATTACATAAATAATTTGTAACTTTTTAAAATGCTTGACGATATAATAACTAGAGAACTATAATACAAGGTATAAGAAAACTTTATATAATTTAATAAAATAATAAAAATAATATATAAAAATATAGCTACAAATTATGTGTTTTTTGCATTTACATATATTATAAAAATCTAATTAGGGAATAAATAATATTCTTATTATTTTATATAAATATTGGGTCTAATATGATATTTTTCATTCATACCTTAGTCAGGAAAAATGAGTGGGTCTAGTATTTAATTTATTTAGGAGGGGTACTGTGGAAAAGTATAATTCTATTTGGGACATGTACCAAAAAAAAGGAATGAGTCGTCGTTCCTTCATCAAAGCTTGTACAGCAATGGCTGCTATGCTTGGCATAGCTCCAAGTATGTTATCTGAAGTTGTAGAAGCAGCAGAAAAAAGATTACCAGTTGTGGTATGGCTTCATGGTCATGAATGTACAGGCTGTAGTGAAGCCTTCATTCGTTCTGGAGCACCAATGGCATCTGACGTAGTGTTAAATATGATTGCTTTAGAGTATGACGATACTTTAGCAGCTGCCAGCGGACAACCATTTGAAGAACATCTTCAAGAAATTATTAAAGCATATGATGGTCAATATATTTTGGCTGTAGAAGGAGCAGTACCTGCTCTTGCAGATTCTGGCTATTGTATGGTAGGTGGTCATGCTTTCATTAATCAGTTAAAAGAAGCAGCAGCTCATTGTGCTGCAATTATTAACTATGGTTCTTGCTCTGCATGGGGCGGTATTCAAGCTGCTAGACCAAATCCTACACAATCTACTGGCGTACCTAATATTATTGGTGATAAACCTATTATCAATGTACCAGGTTGCCCACCAATTCCAGAAGTAATGACTGGTGTTATCGCTCATTATGCTATGTTTGGTAAATTACCACCTGTAGATAATGAAGGACGTCCAAAACAATTCTTTGGTAATCGTTTGCATGATACTTGCTATCGTCGTCCATTCTTTGATGCTGGTCTTTTTGCTGAAGATTTCAATGATAAAGGTGCTAAAGCAGGTTGGTGTTTATATAAATTAGGTTGCCGTGGACCTGAAACTTATAGCTCTTGTGGTAACCTTCGTTGGTGGAATGGTTTATCTTATCCTGTACAATCTGGGGCAAGTTGTATCGGTTGTACAAACAAAAACTTCTGGGATGAAGATCCATTATATGAACGTATACCAGATGTTCCAGGTATTAGTAGCCTAGGTCTTGGTAATATTGATACAGTTGGTGGTATTGCACTTGGTGCTATGGCTGTCGGTATCGCAGGACATGCAGCTACATCTGCTATTCAGAAAAAGAAAAGAGATGCAGCTGAAGCTAAAAAAAGCTCTGAAAGAAAGGACGGTTGATAAATAATGGCACATATAGTAGTAGACCCAATAACACGTATTGAAGGACATTTACGTGTAGAAATTGAAGTGGAAGGCAATAAAGTAACAGATGCTATTTCTAGCGGAACAGCTTGGAGAGGTCTTGAAGTAATTGCTAAAAATCGTGACCCTCGCGATTTATGGGCATATATTCAACGTATTTGTGGCGTATGTACTAGTTCTCATTCTTTGGGCTGTGTTCGTGCAGTAGAAGATGCACTCGGCATTAAAATTCCTAAAAATGCAAACTATATCCGTAATATAATGGCAGCAACACTTACTGTTCATGACCATTTAGTACATTTTTATCATTTACATGCATTAGATTGGGTTAGCCCACTTGAAGCATTAAAAGCAGACCCAACAGCAACTGCTAATTTACAAAATGCAGTGCTTGCAAATTATAAATTACCATTTAATGGTCCAATGGAATATGATTTTTCTGCATATCCAAAAGATTTCCCAAAAGCAACACCAGCATATTTCCAAGCAATTAAAGATAAAGTTCAAGCTTTAGTTAGCGGTGGACAGCTTGGTATTTTTGCTGCAAACTGGTGGGATCATCCAGATTATCAAATTCTTCCTCCAGAAGTACATTTAATGGCTATCGCTCATTATTTAAATATGCTCGATAAACAACGTGAAGTAGTTATTCCTCATGTTATTTTTGGCGGTAAAAATCCACATCCTCATTATGTTGTTGGTGGTATGCCATGCGCTATTTCCATGGACGAAATGAATGCTCCTGTTAATAGCCAGCGTTTAGCTGCTGTAGATACTTCCATCAATTTAAGCATGGATTTAGTAAATAATTTCTATTTACCTGACTTATTAGCTATTGGTCATATTTATGCTCAGAAAGGTTTAATCACTGGCGGTGCTGGTCTTGCTAAAGAACGTGTATTAGGATTTGGCTCCTTCCCAGAAGAACCATTTGCAGGTACAGCTAATGGTGGAGATTGGTTCAATCAAATCATGATTCACTGCAATGCTGTAGTTGAAAACTTTGGTGCTGGCGTTATGAATGCAAAAGTTACTGAAGTTACAGCTGATGACTTAAAAGATCCAGAAGTATTAACAGAAACTACAACTCATGCATGGTATAAAGATGGCGATGCTCTTCATCCATGGGATGGTAAATCTGAAGCTGAATACACTGGTGATAAAAACGGTAATAAGAGCCATTGGGAACAGCTTAATGAAAAAGGCAAATATTCCTGGATTAAAACACCATTATGGCGTGGCAAAATGGCAGAAGTTGGACCTCTTGCTCGTTATATTATTATTTATACAAAAGTTAAACAAAATCTTCTCCAACCAAATTGGGCAGAAAAGATGATGGTAGATCAAGTAGATGCTATTTCTAAATTATTAAATGTAGCACCAGAAGTATGGTTACCATCTACACTTGGACGTACAATTACTCGTGGTTTAGATGCACAGCTTAATGCTTGCATGAATAAATATTTCTTCGGAAAACTCATTAAAAATATTGCTAATGGTGATACAGATACAGCTAATACTACTAAATGGGATCCATCTACATGGCCAACTGAAGAAGTAAAAGGTGTAGGTCTTTATGAAGCTCCTCGTGGTGCACTTAGCCATTGGGTTGCAATTAAAGATAAAAAATGTAGCAATTATCAAGCAGTAGTACCAACTACATGGAATGCTTGCCCTCGTGATGAAGTGGCAGGTCAAGGTGCTTTTGAACGCGCTATGATGGATACTGCTGTTAAAATTCCAGAAAAACCATTAGAAATTGTCAAAGCTATACGTTCTTTTGACCCATGTATAGCTTGTGCTACTCACTTATATGATGCGAAGGGAAGAACAATAAGTACAGTTAATACTGACCCTTATATTAGGGGTGGTTTAAATGGCTAAGTTAGTTCATCCAAAGGGACAATTAAAGAAATATTATATTTTTAGTCCATTTTTAAGAATATTTCATTGGATTATGGTTTGGTGTATTGCTGGATTATTTATTACAGGATTATTGATTATGGACCCTATTTCTGGTGGCCCAGGTCATGAACCAACTTTTGCAGATTGGCGTTTATCTGTAGATTTAATCCGTAATATTCACTTCTTATTAGGCTTTATTTTTACAGCTTCATTTACATTGCGTATTTATGGCTGGATTATCAATCGTGGTGACCGTTTGTTACCTAAATTCTGGACTACTAAATACATGGAAGAAACTGTAGAAGTAGCACTTCACTACAGCCTATTAAAATATTCTCATAAACCATATTTACGTAATCCTTTGGCTCGTGGCTCATATTTAGCATTATATGTTATGGTTTTAGTAGAAATCGTAACAGGTTTTGCTATGTACTATATGCCTAACTCCACAGGTGTACCAGCTTCTATTTTTGGTTGGTCAATCGGTATGTATGGTGAAATGATTTTCCATTGGGTTCATCATTATTTTGCTTGGTTCATTATGTTCTTTGCTATGGGTCATGTATATATGGTATTCAGAGCAGACTTAATGGAACGTGAAGGCGAAGCTGCTAGTATGTTCTCTGGTACAAAAACTTTAGCACATATTCCATCTGATATTGATGACCTCAAAGATAAAAAAGGACATATTGCAGAAGATTAAGGAGATGTAATTTTCATGTGTCTTACTTGTGGTTGCCTTTTTGGTGGAAAAGGTAATAAATTAAGATTTAAAGTTGAAGGATATACAAAGGAAAATGCTAAAGAACTTAAAGAAAGTTTATTAGGATTACCTGGAGTATATAACGTTCATATTCATGCGCATAACGGTGAAACAACGATTAATTATAATCCTGCTAAAACACCGCTAACACAGTTGACTGCTGAGTTTACTCAGCGTGGGTTAACTGCTCTGTTATAAGGAGATACAAACAGTCGGGTTTTTACCCGACTGTTTTATTATTTTAGATTATGCATGAAATGGCATTAGCAGAAGGCATTTTAGATATTGTGCTTTCTTATGCAGATAAAAATGAAGCGAAAAAAGTAACAGAAATTTCTGTTTTAGTTGGCGAAATGACAGGTGTTGTAGATGAGTCTTTAGAATTTTGTTTTACTTCTATAGCTAAAGACACGAAAGCTGAAGGAGCAAAATTGATTTTAAAGAGAATACCACTTGTAGCAAGATGTTTAGAATGTGGTAAGGAAACTAAGATAGAAAGATATAACTTTACTTGTCCTCATTGTGGTTCTTTGCGCATGGAAACTATATCGGGACGAGAGCTTCGAGTAGAATCATTGGAGGCGGATTGAATGGATATTTCTGTAATGCAAGATATTCTTGGCAGAAATGATGAAATTGCTGGCAAGAATAAATCTTTATTTAATAAACATGGTATTTTAGCTATTAATTTATTGGGTTCTCCTGGTTCAGGTAAAACAACTTTATTAGAACGAACTATCGCTCATTTAAAAGATGATTTACGCTTAGCTGTAATTGAGGGTGATTTATTTACCGATAAAGATGCTGATAGAATAGCACAGCATAATGTGCCAGTAATCCAAATCAATACAAATGGTGGTTGTCATTTAGATGCGTCCATGGTAGAAGAAGTACTTGGCGATTTAGACCTTGATAAATTAGATGTTGTAATCATCGAAAATGTGGGTAATCTCGTTTGTCCAGCAGAATTTGTCGTTGGTGAAGATATGAAGGTTACCGTTTTAAGTATTACTGAAGGCGATGATAAACCATTAAAATATCCGATTATTTTCAAAGAGTCTAAAGTTGCTATTTTAAATAAAGTTGATATTTTACCATTTACTAATTTCGATATGGAAGCTGCTAAACATGATTTAAAATGCATTCATCCACAGCTTGAAATCATGGAAACAGCTGCTTCTAAAGATATAGGTGTAGATAAATGGTGTGATTTTATCCGCAGTGAATTTAAGAAAAAACAAGAACAGTTAAAATTAGGAGAATAATTATGGCAGATATTTCAGTTGTAGGTATTGGCAATATCATCATGCAAGATGAAGGTTTTGGTGTTAGATGTGCAGAATATTTGCAGAAAATCACTGACTATCCTGATTTTGTACAAATTATTGATGGTGGTACTTTAGGTATGGATTTAATGCCATATATTGCAGGTACTAAAAAATTATTATTGATTGATGCGATGAATATTGATGCGCCTGTAGGTAGTTTTCATAGTTTTACAGGTGATGAATTAAATGCATA